>ERZ773133.39-NODE-39-length-162209-cov-7.646361_pt1 | contig 162209 bp, 232 predicted proteins | sample MGYA00580861_ERZ773133 | MGnify/ENA primary metagenome ERZ773133 (study PRJEB29015, sample SAMEA2737844) | human gut metagenome | biome: human gut; feature: human-associated habitat; material: faeces | place: China | collected 2012 ...
GATAACCAAATACTTTTTCAATTTCCATTTTATCATCATATATTTCATGAAATATTTCAGGTGACGGGCATCTTGCGATAGTAGGGTGTGTTACTGTGTGTACGGCAACTTCATGACCGGCATATAAAGAAGTCCATTCTTCTTTCGGAATACGGTTTTCCATATCAGTAAGCCCTGAATTCAGATTAAATGTTGCTTTTATTCCATATTTATTAAAAATCTTGACAAGACGTCTGTCCTGAACCTTTCCATCATCATAGCTCAAAGTAAGAACTTTATGCTTTCCTCCCGGAAAAGCTTTATATATTTTGTTCATTTATACAATCTGCCTTTCTGTATGCAATTGATAACTTTTATAAAAACTGAATAATATTATAGTATAATTGTCATGATTTGTCGATAAATATTAGACGTTTTAGCAATTGTTTCAAGTAAAATACATAATTTTTTTCCTTAATAGTATTTGCAGCTGTGATTGGCAGGCTGTAAATTTTTTCATCATTAATATATGCACGCACTTCGCCTACGGTTTCGCCTGAAAGGACAGGAGCTGAAAGTGTCTGCATATGTATTGATACATTTACTTTATCATCCTGTGATAAAAGTGCAGTGAAACCATTATTGTTCTCGATTTTTAAATGAAGTACCGATGGATTACCATTTTCAACGATTATATCGTCTGGCTGCATGTCTTTGGAGATGATTTCTGACGGATAGTACGTGTTTCTTGCGTAATCCAGAAGTTTCCGTGTATCTTTCCATTTATATGTTTTATTATTGGGCCAGCCGCATGCCATGAGTGCAACAATAAATGTACGTCCGTCACACCTGTATGCACATACATAACAGTAGCCTGCATCTCCTGTAAAACCGGTTTTTCCCGAAATTACATTATCATACATGTCTAAAAAGGCATTGGAGTTAGAAACACTGTATGAATTATATGTTTTAAGATTATTATCAGAAGTTTTTAATGATGATGTAAAAGTATGGTTTTTGGATTGTGTTATATTAAGAAAATCCTGATTTTTAATGCAATATGCCATTATTGTCGCGAGGTCTCTGGCTGTTGTTGAATGTATTCCATTTTCATCTTCGCTGTCAAGCCCGTTCGGGGTTATAAAATATGTATCATGACAGCCAAGTTCTGCGGCTTTCCGGTTCATTGCCGATGCAAAAAGAAGGACAAGCATTCTGGACTGTTCGTCGGTGTTGGTTTCCGGACTCATACTGTCTTTGTCATCTCCATCGTATAGATAATGCAGAGCGATATTTTCGGCGATTATTACAGCTGTATCATTGTGTGATTTTAACATGAGTGAATACAGCAGGTCATTTATAGAAAAAATCTCACCTTTTACAGCATTAAGCTGTACATCAGGCATTGATGCGGCATATGCTGATGTTGTGCACAAAATATTTTCTTTTGCATATTCAAGTGCAACTATGCATGTCATTATCTTTGTAGTACTTGCCATTGGGGCTTTTTCATTTTCATTTTTGCCATATAAAACACGTCCGGTATCGCCATCCAGAAGTACGGCATATTTTGCAAAGATTGAATCAGGAGATTCTTTGGCGTATGAGGCCGTTGTAAAAAGGTTAAAAAAATGTACAGTCATAATTGAAATTATAACTGTATATAATAAAATTTTTTTGGAAATATTGATTTTTTTCTTTATCATATTAAAAAATCTGATATAATGATTATTATAATATTTATGCAGTAAATATAAATAAAATACAAAATTTTAATATAATGGGGAAAGGAGTTTTATATGAGTTATATAGAATTTAATAATGTAAAAAAGATATATAAAATGGGTGATGTTAAGATAAAGGCACTTGCAGGGGCGTCTTTTACTATAGAAAAAGGTGAATTCGCAGTTATTGCAGGGCCGAGCGGTGCGGGAAAAAGCACAATTCTTAACTTGCTTGGCGGAATGGATACAGCTACGACGGGGGAGATTATAGTTGACGGACAGCGTGTTAATGAAATGGATGCAAAGCAGCTTACAGCATATAGAAGATATGATATAGGATTTGTTTTCCAGTTCTATAATCTTGTGCAGAATCTTACTGCAAGGGAAAATGTAGAACTTGCGGCACAGATTTGCAAAGATCCGCTTGACATTGATAAGACACTTGACGCAGTCGGTCTTTCAGACAGAAAGAAAAATTTCCCGGCCCAGCTTTCGGGTGGTGAGCAGCAGAGGGTTGCAATAGCAAGAGCACTGGCAAAAAATCCAAAGATTCTTCTCTGCGATGAGCCTACAGGTGCACTTGATTACCAGACAGGCAAAGCTGTGCTGAAGCTTTTACAGGATACTTGTATTAAACATGGTGTTACGGCTGTTGTCATTACACATAATCTTGCCCTCACACCTATGGGAAATAAGGTTATCCGCGTTAAAAACGGAGTTATATCAGACGTTACAGTCAATGAAAATCCGGTGCCGATAGATGAAATAGAATGGTAATATTTACATATTTTGGAGGATTTATACATGGGTAAGACAGTTATAAAGGATACTTTCAGGGAGATAAAAGGCTCTTTTGGAAGATTTTTTGCCATATTTGCCATAGTGGCTATCGGCGTGTCATTTTTTGCAGGCATAACGGCATCGTCATCTGATATGAGATATTCGTCAGACAGCTATTATGATGAATATAATCTTTTTGATTTAAGACTTCTTTCGGATGCCGGTTTTACGGATGATGATATTAAGGCAATTCGTGAAACTGATGGCGTAAAAGGCGTCTTTGCAGCACATGAGGCTGATGTGCTTACTACAATCGGCAATGCACAGGTAACAGTGAGAGTGATGGGTGTTCCTGAAAAAAATCGTGCAGATGACAATGAAGATTATATTAACAGGCTGCGTCTTAAAGAGGGCAGGCTCCCTGAGCGTGACGGAGAATGTGTGGTTCGGTATTCTGATTTTTATGACGGAAAAGTTGATATTGGTGATACAATTACTCTTCGCTCCGGAGATGAAAAGGATATATCTGATACGCTGAAATTCAATGAATATAAGGTTGTGGGACTTGTATACACGCCGTATTATGCAAGTTATGATATCGGACAGAGTTCGACAGGAAGCGGAAAAGTAAATATATGTATTATGGTAAATGACGACTGTTTTGCAGGAGATTATTATACAGAAACATTTGTGACAGTAGATGGTGCAAAGCAGCTTAATACGTATACAGATAAATATTTCAGCTGCGTCGATGATGTCAAGGTAAGGCTTGGAAATACAGGTACAAAGCAGATTGAAGCAAGAAGAAGTGATATAAAAAATAATATAGAAAATGAAAGACAAGCCGCATTAAATAAAGTATACGATTCTGTGCGTGAGTCGGTGAGGGAACAGATTTATTCGCAGTACCGTGCATATTATCCGGGCATAGACATAACATCCATGGCAGAGCCGCTTGTTGAACCGGCTGTAAATCAGGCTATTGCCAATCTTGATTTATCTGAAATCAATGATAAGTTTGACAAGGCAGAAAATGAAGCTCTTGGCAGTGAATGGAAATGGTATGTGCTTGACAGAAATTCACATTATTCATTCAGGGATTATAAGTCTAGTGCAGACAGAATGGATGCGATAGCGGTAGTATTTCCGGCATTTTTTATTCTTGTTGCGGCACTTGTGTGCCTTACAACTATGACAAGAATGGTTGATGAACAGAGAGGCCTTATAGGTACTTATAAAGCAATTGGATATGGCAAAGCTGCAATAGCCATGAAGTTTGTGCTATATTCGCTTATGGCATCGCTTTCAGGAGGAATAATCGGATGTATATTCGGTCTGAAAGTATTTCCTCTGATTATATATAACAGCTGGAATATTATTTATTATATGCCAAAAATAAAATATGCTAATCATATTATTCTTTCGATTATTGCAATTGCATCTATGGCAGCAGTTATTGTGGCTGCTACGCTTGCAGCATGTATGAGTGAACTTTCGGAGGTTCCGTCAACGCTTATGAGACCGAAATCACCGAAAAAAGGTAAGAAGATTTTGCTTGAGCGTATTGGAATTATATGGAAACATCTGTCATTTTCCGGGAAAGTGACTGCAAGAAATATATTCCGGTATAAAAAGAGATTCTTTATGACAGTTGTCGGAATTGCAGGCGGGTGTGCACTCATGCTTGCTGGATTTGCGATAAAGGACAGTGTTTCTGCATTTATACAGAAGCAGTTTGTACAGATTATAAAGTATGATGCGACAATAAGTTACAGTGATGAATCGGTGCTTGATACAGTTAAATCTGATGACAGAATCGATGATTATGATACTATACATACATATCTTTCGGATGTCGGAAATGCAGAAGTGATTGAGGATGAAGACAAGCAGCAAAAAGAAGATATAACCATAGATGTTGTGGAAAATGCGGATGAATTTGAAAAATTTATTCTGTTAAGGAAGCGTAATACAAATGTTACGTACAAGCTGGATAATGATGGTATATGTATTACAGAACAGCTTGCAGGAACGCTTGGTGTAAGGGCAGGTGATACTATATATCTTTCATCCGATTCAGGAGTAAGAAAACCGGCTGTTGTATCACATGTGGTTGAAATGTATACAAACAGTTATATATTTATGACAGCCGGTTATTATGAAAAAGTTTTTGGAGAAGAATATTTACCGAATGCAATTCTTGTAACCCTGACGCAGAAAAATGATGATCTGCAGAATGAAGTCGGAAGTGATTATCTTTCAATGGATAATGTAAAAGGAATAACATTCTGTTCTTCTAATATAGAAAAGTTTAATAATATGATTTCATCAATTAATCTTGTTACATATGTATTGATATTATCGGCAGCAGCTCTTACGTTTGTAGTTTTGTATAATCTTATTAATGTGAATGTTTCTGAGCGTATACGCGAAATTGCAACGATTAAGGTACTTGGATTTTTTGACAAAGAAGTTGCATCGTATGTTTATCGTGAAAATATTGTTATATCAATAATAGGTTCGCTTGCAGGACTTATACTTGGAAGAGGACTTCATTTGTATATAATGAAAACAATTGAGATGGATAATGTAATGTTCGGCGATGCAGTGCGTCCTGTATCATATGTATATTCATTTGTGCTTACGATGATTTTTGCATTGTTTGTCAATCTTGTTATGTATAACAGACTAAGGAAAGTACCTATGGTTGAATCATTAAAATCAGTTGAATAACGTGATTATTTTAAATACATATTTGGGACCTGCCTTTCATATATTATGAAAAACAGATAAACAGGAGAAAGGAGCAGTGTCTGATTTAAAAGAAATCACATGTCTTTTGCCGGAACGGTTAAAGCGGATTGTAGAGACGGAAGTTATGGTGCCGGGGAAAAACGGATTTTGTAAGCTTTCGGAAATACGAATAAGGATTAACCGTCCGGCAATTCTTATGTACAATAATAATAAAGAGAAAGTTATTGAAAATATAAAGATAACATCTGATGATATTGCATACATTATACAGATGGTGACAAGGTATTCAATGTATGCATATCAGGACAGTATACGTCAGGGATATGTGACTGTAAAAGGCGGCCACCGCATAGGTGTGGCAGGACAGGCGATAACCCGGGACGGACATATATGCGGACAGAAATATATATCATATATAAATATACGTGTTGCACATGAAGTGGTTGGGTGTGCAGACGAAATAATTGATTTTATATGCAGCGGCGGATTTAAAAATACACTTGTCGTATCACCGCCGGGCTGTGGTAAAACAACGATTCTGCGTGATATTATAAGACATATTTCATATGGCATTGGATGTGTTCCGCTAAAAGTTGCCATTGTTGATGAACGTTCCGAAATAGCCTCGAGCCATGTTGGAATTCCGCAGAATGATATAGGAATACGCACAGATGTTCTTGATATGGGGCTTAAAAGCGAGGGGATGATTATGCTTGTAAGGTCAATGTCACCTCAGGTTGTTGCCGTTGATGAAATAGGAAGCATGGAAGATGTAATGGCAATAAAGCAGATTATAAACTGCGGATGTCATATCCTTGCATCAATACATGGTTATGGAATTGCAGACTGTATTAACAGACGTGAGCTTGCAGGGATGTTTGGAGCTAATGGATTTGAAAGAATAGTTGTACTTTCGGACAAGAATGGTGCAGGAACGATAGAAGAAATAAGGGCTGTAAAAAATGGGGGATTATAATGGATATCATAAAAATTACAGGGGCAGCAGTTGTTCTTATGTCGAGTTTTATGCTTGGAATGTACTTTGTTGTAGTAAATAAGACACGTATAAAAAATCTTGCAGATATAGATGAGACATGGAGAACAATATCGGCAGAAATCAGATTTCAGTCGGGAAGTCTCCCCGAGATATTTAAAAGATTTGCATCGCATGAGTATTCATTTGGCATAAAAGCACTTTATAAAGACGTATATGAGAATATGGTGGTTGACAGTGAAAAGGCAGCATTTGACATTATATGGAGGGAGAGCGTCAGAAATAACGCATCAAAAAGCTGTTTTTTAAGGGAAGATGAAGAGTTTCTTATGCAGTTTGGAAATATGCCGGTGCATCTTGATATACAGACACAGACGGACTTTGTCAATCATATGATAAGTATGCTTGATGACAGAATAAAAAAAGCACAGGATAAAACGGACAGCCAATGCCGGATATACAGATGTATGGGTATTGCAGCAGGAGTTTTTCTTGTGCTTGTTTTGATTTAAGGAGGGGTGCCGGTGGAGGTAAGTCTGATATTTAAAATTGCGGCAGTTGGAATTCTTGTATCGGTGTTAAGCCAGGTGTTAAAGCACAGCGGCAGGGAGGAGCATGCATTTCTTACAAGTCTTGCAGGACTTCTGCTGGTGCTTTACTGGCTGGGGCCGATAATTGTGAATCTGTTTGAAAATATGAAAAAACTGTTTGATTTTTAATGCTTTTAACAGACTGGAGTGTGCTTTATGAGTGTTTTAAAAATAGCTTCAACGGCTGTGTGTGCCGTGTTTTTTGCGATGATTTTAAAAAATGCGGGAAGCCAGCTATATGTGCTTGTGACGATGGCTGTATCTGTGCTTATTATTATTGCGGTTGCCGGGAAAATATCCGGAATTATTTCACAGATAACGAAGCTGTCATCATACCTTAGTAATGCGGGGCAGTATATGGCACTTATGATAAAAATAATAGGAATTACATATGTGGTGCAGTTTACATCAGATTTGTGCCGTGACAGCGGATACAGTGCATTGGCTGGACAGGTTGAGGTGTTTGGAAAAATAACAATAGCAGCAGTGAGTATTCCTGTTGTAAGCATGCTTCTTGAGACGGTGGAAAAATGCGTGGGATATTAAAAAAATTATTGTGTGGCGTGTTAGTATTTTTATATGCAGCATCATTTGTGATGTTGGCTTATACAAGTGTAAATGCTGAGTCTGTGACGGAAAAAAGCGGAAATTCTGTGGAAACAGATAACGATGGGGATACGGAAAATGCTGAATATGGATTATCTGTTGACGATTACGATTTTTCTGAAATTAATGAAATTATGAAAAAATACAGTTATGACAGGGAAAATACGGATTTTGAAAGTCTGGTGAAAAGCATAGCAGAAAGTGATTATTCACAGACAGGCATTATTAATGTGGTTATAAAGAATTTTCTGGCAGTTTTCAGGGAAAATACTGATACAGTTATAAAAATAATTATGCTTTCACTTTTGTCGGCAGGAATTAATTTTATTATTCCGTCATTTAATAAAAAACAGGTTTCAGATATATCGGAGATAATGCTTTATACAGGACTGGTAGTTATTGTTTCGGGATTTTTTTATTCATCATGTGTAGAGTGTGTGAATGCTATTGATGCCGGCCTTAAAATATATAAAGCGGTAATACCGGCTTTTCTTTCGGCTGTAACATTTATGACAGGGAGTGTGACAAGCGGTGTTTACTATGAAATGATGCTTCTTATGATAACAGTTGTTAATATTATATTTAAAAATGTGCTTCTGGGGCTTATTAAAGTGGATTTTATGCTTATTGTGGCAGATGCGTTTACAAAGAGCGAAAGATTTTCCAATATATGTAAATTTATTCCGCCTGTTATTAAATGGACATGCAGAATTGTAATTACACTGTTTTCAGGAGCCGGATGGATTAAGGGGATGATAACTCCTGTTAAAGAGAGTGCAAAGAAAAAAGCGGTATATAAAGTGCTTAAAGTGCTGCCGGGAATAGGAGATTCAGCAGAAACGGTTTCTTTTACGATATTTTCGGCGGGAAGTGTGATAAAAAATGCAATAGGCATCGGAGGTGTTATATTGATAATATCGGCTGTAAGCCTGCCTGTGATAAAACTTTTAAGTTTTACTGTAATATTAAAGTTTACTGCTGCTGCAGTCCAGCCGGTTGCCGATAAAAAGTTCGCGAATATACTTGATGCTTCGGGAACGGTGACTGGTCTTATGACGCTTCTTGTTGTTATGTCGGCATGTCTTTTTATATTGTTTACTGCGATAGTGTGCACAGTTACAAATAATAGTTGAGGAATAAAATATGGATAAGCTTCTTGGCTGGGTAAAACAGATATTTGTCATAAGCATTTTGTCAGAACTTGTAATTCATATTCTGCCTGATGAAAAATATGAAGGAGTTGTAAGGCTTCTGTGCGGCTGTATGATAACTGCTGCCTGTATAATGCCTGTGCTTAATATTATAAATGCGGAATATGATGCGGATATTGATTTATTTGCAAAAACTTCACAGATAAGTGAACTTAGGTCACAAATAAGATTTTCAGGAAAAGACTCGTCAGATGTCATGATTGAAAAATATATAGAAACACAGCAGGAATTCGTCACGAAAAAGGTTATGGAAGAGGGATTTACGCCATCAGAGGTTGAAATAGTAATTGACACAGATGAAGACAGTGATACATATCTTGATGTCCAGAAAATAAATATTGCAATTGATAAAAAAGATAAAAAAATATTTTATGGTGAAAATAATAAAGAAATTGTGATATCGGAAAAAGTTATTAATCTTCGTAGCAGCATAGCACAATATTATGAATTAAATTCCGGGCTTGTTAATATTTATATTTTATAAGAATGTGGTGTCATAACGGATGTCTTTACCGGTGCCCGCATTAAGAGGCACGGAAAGGGGAATTTGTTTTATGGATAACGGATTAGTTGAAAAAATGTTGAATAAATCGGGAAAGGAAAAAATATTAATAGTATTACTCATAGGAGTATTGCTCCTTGTAATTGCAATTCCTGTAAAAAGTGACAAAACAGGCGGATATGTATCGGACAGTGATACATACAAAACTTCTGACGAAGAAATATCGGATTATGATGTATATATGGAACAGCGTATAGAAAAGATTCTGTCACAGGTGGACGGAGTCGGCAAAGTTAATGTTATGGTTACGCTTGAAAATACGGATGATACAGCTATAGGCGGTGTTGTTATTGTGGCACAGGGAGGTGATAACGGTTCGGTTGTATCTAATATTACATCAGCACTTGAGGCGTTGCTTGGAATACCCGTCCATAAAATAAAAGTATTAAAAATGTCATAATTAGGGAGGCAGTTTTGAAAAAAATCAAAAAAAATCAGGTTATTATCACGGCACTTGCCATTATGATAGCTGTTGCAGGCTACATAAATTATACGGGGAATTTATCGGATATTATTTCAGTCAAAGATACTAAAGATGCAAGTTCAGACGGAGTTGTAATTGATGAGAATACGGGCGAAATTGTAAATAATGATGCAGAGCCGGATGACAATTCACTCATGGAGCCGGGTAGTGTCATGCTCACATCAGGAAGCAGCGTGTCGGACAGTATTATATCTGAAGCAAAGTTAAACAGGGAACAGCTTCGTGCAAAAAATAAAGAAATGCTTATGGAAATAGTAAATAATGAATCGCTTGATGAAGCAGCAAAGCAGGCCGCTGTAAATAAGCTTGCTGATATAAGTGATACATCACAAAAGGAAATTGCAGCTGAACTTCTTCTTGAGGCAAAAGGATTTTCTAATGCTGTAGTGTCTGTGACAGACGGAAATGTGGATGTTGTAATTAACAGTACAAAGCTTGATGATACGTTAAGAGCACAGGTTGAAGATATTGTTAAAAGAAAAACAGGAGTAAGTGCAGATAAGATTACAATAAATATTTGCAATAATTAGGATTTTTTATTATAATGAACCTAATAACAATTTGACTTAGGAGGTTCACTATGACTAAAGAGTTTGAAGATAAAGGAAATAATTATTCTATTCGTGAGAATGTAAACATTGGCGAGGTTCGTGTTGCTGATGAAGTCGTTGCCATTATAGCAGGACTTGCAGCTACGGAAGTTGAGGGCGTTGAGTCTATGGCAGGCAATATTACGAATGAACTTGTTGCAAAACTCGGAATGAAGAATCTTTCAAAAGGTGTTAAGGTTACGGTTGAGGATAAGACAGTTACAGTTGACCTTGCACTAAATATAAGATTTGGATATGAGATTCCAAAAGTATCAAAGAAGGTACAGGAAAAAGTAAAATCAGCAATTGAAACTATGACAGGTCTTGATGTTGTAGCAGTTAATATCAAAATTGCAGGCGTGAACATTGAAGCAGAATAAGTTGTCTGAATAATTCAGGCAGGCTCATTAAACGCCAGACCGTATTTATAATATAAGCGGTCTGGCTTTAAAATTATACAAACAGGAAATGGAGAAAATTTTATGACAAGATCAGTTATGAGGGAACATATTTTTAAGATACTTTTTCGTGCAGAATTTTATGACACACAAGAGATGGCACAGCAGATTAATTATTATCTTGAAGAAGTTCCTAAGGTTACTGAAAAAGAAGTGAATGAGATTACAGGTAAAGTGCTTAATATTGTAGATAAGATACCTGAGATTGATGAGATGATTAACTCAGTATCAAAGAGCTGGCCAACAAGCCGTCTTGGCAAATCAGAGCTTACAATTATGCGTCTTGCCGTATATGAAATTAAGTTTGACGAAGATATTCCTACTAATGTAGCAATTAACGAAGCTGTTGAACTTGCAAAGAAATACGGTGCTGACAATGCACCTTCATTTATCAATGGTGTGCTTGCACAGCTGGCAGACTGATTAGCATATTGGGGAGAATAATGTAATGGCGGGCGTATATACGGTTGCACAGATGAATTCTTATATAAAAAATATGTTCCGTCAGGATTTTGTCCTTAGCAGGGTTGATGTCAGGGGAGAAGTGTCAAATTGTAAGTATCACACTTCCGGACATATATATTTTACTTTGAAAGATGAGAGCGGGACACTTGCGGCGGTAATGTTTGCAGGACAGGCCAAAAATCTGTCTTTCAGGCTTGAAAACGGCATGAAAGTTGTTGTCAGCGGAAGAATCGATGTTTATGAGCGTGATGGAAAATATCAGATTTATGTAAATAATATTACAGCTGACGGCATAGGAGATTTATATAAAAAGTTTGAAGAGCTGAAGTCGTATTATGAAGAGATGGGATATTTCTCAAATGAGTACAAGCGTCAGATTCCGCAATATGCTTCAAGGATAGGTATTGTCACTGCTTCGACAGGTGCTGCCATACATGATATTTTAAATATTGCACACAGAAGAAATCCCTACGTTTCGCTCACGCTTTATCCGGCTCTCGTACAGGGAAAGAATGCTGCACAAAGCATAGCACAAGGCATACGCACGCTTGATGCGATGAATTTTGATGTTATTATTGTCGGCCGTGGCGGTGGTTCTATAGAAGATTTGTGGGCTTTTAATGAAGAACCTGTAATTGAAGCAGTCTTTAATTCCAATACGCCGGTCATATCTGCGGTTGGACATGAGACTGATTTTACGATAACTGATTTTGTTGCTGATTTGCGTGCACCAACGCCGTCAGCGGCAGCAGAACTTGCAGTATCTGATATATCTGTTACACAGTCACGGATTGAAGGATATATGGAACTGTTAAACCAGTTGATGGAACGAAAGTTATACATGTACAGGTCACAGCTTGAAAATAAAAAACTGAAACTTGAACATTTAAGCCCGATGACAATTCTTGACAGCAGAAGGCATCAGCTTATCCAGACAGGACAGCGTATGGAAAATGCAATGAATAATATATTATTGTCAAGAAAGCACCAGCTTGAAATATATGCTTCAAAGCTTCATGGTCTGTCACCGCTTGAAAAACTAAGCCAGGGATATTCTTATGTTGAAAGTATACAGGGAAAACCTGTTAATTCAGTGAAAAATATTGATGCCGGCGACAAAGTAAAAATATATTTTAAAGACGGAAATGTTGATGCACAGGTGCTGGAGGTAAATAATGGCAAAATCAGCGACAATTGAGGAATCATTTGAAAAACTTGATAAAATTGTGTCACAGTTAGAAGACGGAAGCCTTTCCATGAATGAAGCGTTTAAGCTTTATAAAGAAGGCGTCCAGCTTGTAAATAACTGCAATAATATGTTGGACAAGGTTGAAAAACAGCTTGTTGTTCTTAACGGAAGTGAGGAAACAGATGATGTTTAAAGATGAGTTAGATAACCGTTTATTATATATTAATTCTGTGATTAAGGAATTTCTGCCGGAATCTGATAACGAATTATATAAAAAGATTATAGATGCCGCATGTTACAGCGTTGAGGCGGGCGGCAAAAGAATACGCCCGATGATAATGCTTGAGACATACAGGCTTTGTGGCGGAAAAGATGAAGAAATTGTAAAGCCGTTTATGGCTGCACTTGAATATATACATACATATTCACTTGTTCATGATGATCTTCCTGCTATGGATAATGATGATTACAGACGTGGAAGACTTACAACTCATAAGGTATTTGGTGAAGATTTTGGAATTCTTGCAGGTGATGCACTTCTTAATTATGCATATGAGGTGATGACATCGGCAGTTTGTGCAGCTTCACCGGAAAATATGAAAAACTGTGCCAGTGCGGCAGCGGTTATAGCAAGGAAAGCCGGTATTTTTGGAATGGTTGGTGGACAGTCGCTTGATGTGCTGCTTACAGACAAGCCTGTAAATGAAGAAGAGATGGAATTTATATTTAATCTTAAAACAGGTGCACTTATTGAAGCGGCATTTATGGCAGGTGCAATACTTGCAGGAGCCGGTAAGGAGTGTGTCAGCCAGCTTGAAAAGGCAGGAAATCTTGTTGGTGTGGCGTTCCAGATTAAGGACGATATCCTCGATGTCACAAGTACACAGGAAGTTCTTGGAAAGCCGGTATTCAGTGATGAAAAGAATAATAAGACAACATATGTAACGCTTTATGGAATGGAAAAAGCCGCTGCTGATGTAGAAAATATGTCGGAAAAAGCTGAGAGCATCGTGAAGAGTATTGGAGATAATGAATTTTTAATTGAACTTATAAATAAACTGATTAGCAGGGAAAAATAATTATGATTCTTGAAAAAATCAATAAACCTAATGATATTAAAAAACTTGATCCAATTGAATATAATCAGTTAGCATACGAGATAAGGCAGTTTCTTATTGAAAATATAAGCAAAACAGGCGGACATCTGGCATCTAACTTAGGGGTGGTTGAACTTACAATGGCTTTGCATATTGTATTTAATCTGCCACAGGATAAGCTTATATGGGATGTAGGACATCAGTCTTACACACATAAGATTCTTACAGGTAGAAAAGACCTTTTTGGAGGGCTTCGCAAGTTTGGGGGAATGAGTGGCTTTCCTAAGAGGAATGAGAGCGATTATGATGCGTTTGATACAGGACACAGCTCGACATCTATTTCGGCAGGACTCGGATATGCCTGTGCAAGAGATGTAAGAAAACAACATTATGATGTTATTTCTGTCATAGGAGACGGTGCACTCACAGGCGGTATGGCATACGAGGCGTTAAACAATGCATCGCGTGTAAAGGGCAGCTTTATTATTGTTCTGAATGATAATACAATGTCTATCTCGAAAAATGTCGGTGGTGTTTCTGAGATGTTAAGTAATATACGTTCTTCAGATTCGTATTATGACCTGAAGGATAGTGTTGCCAATACACTCTATAAGCTGCCTAACGGAGACAAGCTTGTTGAATCAATTAAAAAGAAAAAGAGTAATCTGAAACAGATAATTTTTCCGGGACAGATGTTTGAAAGCATGGGGATTTCTTATCTTGGTCCTGTAAATGGACATGATATTGATAAGCTTATAAAAATCTTCAGAATAGCGAAAAGAATTGACAAACCTGTCCTTGTCCATGTTGTAACACAGAAAGGGCACGGGTACAGGCCGGCAGAGAGAAATCCAAGTAAATTCCATGGAATTGCACCATTTGATATAAAGACGGGTGAACTGCTCAAAAAATCGGACAAACCGACATATTCGGATGTATTTTCCGATGAGATATGTGAGCTTGCAAAAAATGATGATAAGATTGCTGCTATAACAGCTGCGATGCCAGACGGAACAGGACTTGCAAAGTTTGCAAGATGGTTCCCTGAAAGATTTTATGATGTCGGTATTGCGGAGGAGCATGCTGTCACATTTAGTGCTGGACTTGCGGCAGGCGGATTGAAACCTGTCTTTGCAGTATATTCGTCATTTTTGCAGCGTGCATTTGACCAGATACTGCATGATGTGTGTATACAGCAGCTTCATGTTGTATTTGCGATTGACAGGGCCGGACTTGTAGGAAGCGACGGTGAGACACATCAGGGAATATTTGATTTATCATTTTTAAATTGTATTCCTAACATGACAATTTTTGCACCAAAAGATGGGGAAGAGTTAAAGCTTGGACTTCGTTTCGGACTGCAGGATTACAATGGTCCTTTTGCAATAAGATATCCAAGAGGAGAAGTAACGGACGCTTTTGATGATTTTGAAACAATGCCCGTTGTCTACGGAAAAGCAGAGATGATTCATAAAGGCAGTGAAATAGCACTTGTTGCGGTTGGCTCAATGGTTGAGACGGCATGTGAAGTAAGAAAGATTCTTAAAGAAAAAGGATTAGATGTCACAGTTGTTAATGAACGTTTTATTAAGCCGATTGATGCCGGCATGATTCATAAATTGTCATTTGATCACAAACTGATAGTTACAATGGAGGAAAATGTAGGACTTGGCGGATTTGGAGATACAGTCTGTCAATATGCAGATGATTCACAGCTTGATGTGAAAGTGCTTAATATTGCACTTCCTGATGATTATGTTGAACATGGCAATGTATCAATTCTCAAAAAAGAAGAAGGAATTGACGCAGCAGGTGTGGCAGACAGAGTGTTATCATTTTATACAAATATATAGAGGAAAAAGATATGGCAAAAGAAAGATTGGATGTTCTTCTTGTGAACAGAGGACTGGCTGTTTCAAGGGAAAAAGCAAAAGCAGTTATTATGTCAGGCTGCGTATATGTAGACGGACAGAAAGAAGATAAGGCTGGTTCTACATTTCCTGAAGAGGCACAGATAGAAGTAAGAGGCAATACACTTAAATATGTAAGCCGTGGCGGACTCAAATTAGAGAAGGCTATGGAGAATTTTGACGTTACGCTTGAAGGTAAAGTATGCATGGATGTAGGTTCGTCAACAGGCGGTTTTACGGACTGCATGCTCCAGAACGGTGCGGTTAAGGTTTATGCTGTAGATGTGGGACATGGACAGCTTGCATGGAAACTCCGTAATGATGAGCGTGTTGTCTGCATGGAAAAGACAAATATACGATATGTAACACCGGAAGATATTGCGGACAAAATCCAGTTCTCAAGCATTGACGTTTCATTTATTTCGCTTACAAAGGTTCTTGGCCCCGTAAAGGCACTTCTTGCCAAAGACGGACAGATTGTATGTCTTATAAAACCACAATTTGAAGCCGGCAGGGAAAAAGTGGGCAAACATGGCGTTGTCCGTGATCCGGCTGTACATCTTGAGGTTATAAATATGGTTATTGATTTTGCTGTTTCAATTGGATTTGAAATTAAAAATCTTACATTTTCACCGGTAAAAGGACCGGAGGGAAATATTGAATATCTTTTACATCTTCAAAATCATGCAGAGGGAACATATGAAGAAGTTCCTGTTGATGCATCCGCAGTTGTAGAAGAGGCACATGCTGCACTTGACAAATAAACAGGAGTTGGCAACTACCATGAGAAAATTCTATGTTATTTCAAACAAAAATAAGGACCCTGAACAGGTTTGTGCAAAAAAAATCTGTGATTATATTATAAATGCAGGGGGAGAATGTGAATATTACAGTTCTGACAAAAGCCGGCAGTCAGATGATTATAATTATACTGACAAATCAATTGTACCTGAAGATACAGAATGTGCTATTGTTCTTGGAGGCGACGGGACGCTTCTTCAGGCAGCGAGAGATTTAAATGAGCTTAATATACCTCTTTTTGGCGTAAATATCGGAACGCTGGGTTTCCTTACAGATGCCGATATGACATCATTTGGCAGTGCAATTGATGACATACTTGCCGGAAATTATGAGATAGACAGACGAATGATGCTTAATGGCAGGATTTTCCGTAAAGGGCAGCAGATATATGAAAATACAGCACTTAATGATATTGTTATCAACAGATGCGGAAATCTTCGTGTTATAGATTTTGATATTTATGTTAATGACCAGTATTTAAGTTCATATTCTGCTGATGGTGTGATTGTTTCGACAGCTACAGGCTCGACAGCGTACAGCCTTTCAGCTGGTGGACCGATTATACAGCCGAATGCGGAACTTATGATGCTGACACCTATATGTCCTCATACGCTTAATAAAAGAAGTATTGTATTTGGTGCAAAAGATACTATTACAATAGTTATGAGTGATAACAAGCGGGTGCTTGAAGAAAGAATAGCAACATATGATGGTGAAAAGTTTTATAATGTTATTACAGATGATAAAATTGTGATAACAAAATCAGATAAAGTTTCTTCATTTATAAAAACGAATAAAGACAGTTTTTTGCAGCGTATTCGCGAAAAGCTTATGTGAGCCGCAAAAGGAGGGTATTGTGAAATCTGAAAGACATAGAAAAATTCTTGAAATTATAAATAAAAATGACATAGAGACACAGGAAGAACTTGCGGCAGCCCTTATTGATGCAGGCTTTAATGTAACGCAGGCAACAGTTTCAAGAGATATAAAAATGCTTAATCTCACAAAAATGGTTGTGAACGGACACAAAAAGTATGTTGTGTTTAAAAATGACAATAATAATATGAATGATAAGTATATACGTGTCCTTCGTGACGGTTTTTCTGATATGGATATGGCACAGAATATTCTTGTCATAAAGACAGTTCCGGGGATGGCGATGGCTGTGTGTGCGGCACTTGATGCGATTGATTATCAGGAGATTGTTGGCACAATTGCAGGCGATGATACGATAATGTGTGCTGTACGTTCTGTTGAGGATACAAAAAAACTTATGGAAAAATTAAAAAATATATTGAATTAATAATGATTAAAGTATATAATGGATATATCGAACAGATGTTTTAAAGAACAGGAGTGATTATATGCTGACTAATCTACATGTAAAGAATCTGGCACTTATTGAAGAGGCAGATATTAATTTTTTTGACGGACTTAATATAATGACAGGTGAGACAGGTGCGGGCAAGTCTATTATACTTGGCTCTGTTAATATTGCACTTGGCGGCAAAGTTACAGCTGACATTATAAGAAAGGGGGCAGAGTATGCCCTTACGGAACTTGCTTTTCATATTGATGATAAGAAAAAAATAGCTGCACTTAAAGATATGGATATTGAAGATGCACAGGATGGGGATGTTATTATATCAAGAAAGATTATGCCCGGACGCTCGCAGATTAAGGTTAATGGAATGATCTGTACCGTATCACAGGTAAAAAGTATAGCATCACTTCTTATAGATATTCATGGTCAGCATGACAGTCAGCTTCTGTTAAAAGAAAGCAGCCATCTTGATATGATTGATTTGTATGGCGGCAGCACAGTTTCAGATGTCAGGAAAAGATATGATGTAGTATATAAACAGTACAGGGAAGCTTTATCACAGCTTGAGCAGATGGATACAGATGAGGAAAGCAGACAGCGTGAGATTTCATTTATTGAATTTGAACTGCATGAGATTGCATCAGCAGACCTGAAACGTGGAGAGGATGAAGAACTTGAAAGCAGATTCAGAAAGATGTCTAATTCACAAAGAATTATATCTGATTTATCAACAGCAGTGCAGCTTCTGTCAGAAGGTTCTGATAATGTCATGGATATGATGGGGATAGCTGTCAAATCGGTTATTGAGGCATCATCATTTGATGAGTCACTTAAATCAGTTGCGGATTCGTGTTCTTGTGCTGAAGATATGATTTCGGATGTATGCAGACAGATTTCTGATTATGTTAATGATTCTTCTTATGATGAGGAAGAATATAAAGAAGTTGAAGAAAGACTTGATATGATTAATTCTTTTAAGCTCAAGTATGGAAGGACTATAGATGATATTCTTGAATATGCCGATAAAAGGCAGGAGAAACTTGATGCACTGTATCATTATGATGCATCACTTGCCCAGCTGAAAGAGACTGTTCATGAAAAGGAAGAAGAGTTACAAAAGCTTGCGGATGAACTTACAGATGCAAGAAAGAAAGCAGCATCTGGCTTTTGCAAAAAAGTAAGTGAAGGGTTATCTGAACTTAATTTTCTTAATCATGAATTTAATGCTGAATTTGAACAGACAGGTCATTTTACTTCTAATGGAGGCGACTCTGTTAAGTTTATGATATCAACAAATGTCGGTGAGCCATTAAAACCGCTTTCAAAAGTTGCTTCGGGCGGTGAACTGTCAAGAATAATGCTTGCGATAAAGACTGTTATGGCAGGAAAAGATGATACGCAGACGCTTATATTTGATGAGATAGATGCTGGAATAAGCGGACGTACAGCCCAGCTTGTCGGTGAAAAGTTAAAACAGCTGTCTTGTGGACACCAGATAATATGCATAACACATCTTCCTCAGATTGCATCTATGGCTGATACGCATTTTGTTATAGAAAAGACGGCATCCGGTGATGTTACAACAACAGATATACGCCAGCTTTCAGATGAGAATAGCATTGATGAACTTGCAAGATTGCTTGGTGGAAGTGCAATAACGGATGCTGTAAGAAATAATGCAGCCGAAATGAAAAATATGGCAAAGGCATTTTTGAAAAAATAGACATTTATGGCAGGATTATGCTGCTTATTTGACAGTAATAACCTGATTTATTATTAATTGAAATGCAGATACTATTTTTATAAATCCTAATTTGTTTAAAGTGCGAAGGACATTTTGTGCAGGAGAATTCCTGTATTATAAGTGTTTTGTGCAGGTTTGTACAGGAGGAATTTTATGAAAGGTATGTGCAGTTTAAAAAAGAAAATACATGCAAAAACAATTCTGTCTGTGCTTGCAGGAATAATAGCCGGTATTGCAATATTTGCAGGCGGATGTATATATGTTTACAATGTGTGCAGTGATATACCGCAGCAGATATATGTTGTATGCAATCAGGATACAACAATTGATTTGAATGTTCCTGTTGTTGCAACTGCAGATGCGGGGGTGGATACGAGTGCAGATTTGTCAAAGCCGTTTACTGTAAAGGCTGACACAACAGGCGATTATGAGCTTGCACTCAAATTATTCGGCATTATACCGCTTCCGTCTGTCAATGTATGTGTAGTAGATGAAAAGTATCTGTATCCGGGCGGATTTCAGGTTGGGCTATACCTGAAAACAGAGGGAATCTATGTTGCAGGAACAGGTGAGTTCAAAGACAGCACAGGTAATATGGTCTGTCCGGGTATGGAGGCAGTTCAGGCGGGAGATTATATAACAGCAGTTGATGGAAGTTATATTAATTATAAATATGAGCTTAATAAATATATCCAGACTAAAAAGGAGGAGCCCGTTGTACTTACAGTCAAAAGAGACAATGGTATTTTTGATATATCCGTGACACCGGTACGTACTGATGAGGGGGATTATAAGGTCGGAATATGGGTTAAGGATGACGCACAGGGGATAGGTACGCTTACTTATATTGATTCTGATAATAATTTTGCGGCACTTGGACATGGAATCAGTGCCAATCAGTCGCAACAGACATTAAGCATTAATTCGGGAAGCCTGTATAATACCAGAATAGTTTCAATTGTAAAAGGACAAAAAGGAACGCCGGGAGAATTTATCGGAACAATTGATTATAAAGGGGTTAACAGGATTGGCAATATTGAAAAGAATTCTGTGTGCGGAGTGTTTGGGAGTATGACTAAGGATATGGTAAATGAGTATGGAATAACTCCCGTGAAAGTCGGTTTTAGTCAGGAAGTCCATAAAGGAAAAGCATATATCAGGATGTATGCGGATGGTGGTTTTAAAGATTATGAGATAAAAATAACCGGCTTGTCATATAGTTCGGATAAGAATATTACTTTAAAAGTTGTATCAGATGAACTCATAGACAAAACTAATGGCGTTGTTCAGGGAATGAGTGGATGTCCTATAATTCAGGATGATAAGATAGTTGGTGCTGTAACGCATGTTTTTATTGATGACCCATCATGCGGATATGGTATATTTATTGAGAATATGCTTCCGGACTGATTAGACGGCATGATTATGTCGAATCATGTCGAATGGTGCGATAAATATATATTGATTATTTTTCCGTCAGAAAATATAATAAAATTCGATATAAAATTTTTTGAGCGGAGGGCAGAAAAATGGGATGTTTAAAAATAGCAATTGCAGATGATAATGAAAATATGCTGCGTGCATTAGGTCAGGTTATTAATGGGGAGAGCGACATGAACCTTGTTGGTACTGCAACTAACGGTAAAGACACATATGATATTATAAAGAGCAAAGAGCCTGATGTTGTTCTGCTTGATATTATTATGCCTAACGGAGATGGGCTTGCTGTTATGCAGAAAGTCCAGCAGGATAAAGAGATAAAGAAAGAACCGGCATTTATCATAATAAGTGCAGTTGGAAAAGAAAGTGTTACGGAAGATGCTTTCAATATGGGAGCGGTATATTACTTTATGAAACCATTCAGCAATGATGCACTTTTAAGCAAAATAAGATATGTAAAAAATGAAGTGAAAAAGAAAAATTCGGCTGCGACAGACAAAAATATATGTACGGCTGATAATATGGCTGTTAATGAAAGAAATCTTGAAGCTGATATAACAGGCATGATTCATGATATAGGGATTCCTGCACATATAAAAGGGTATCAGTATCTTCGTGATTCAATAATGCTTTCGGTAAAAGACCGTGATGTAATTAACAGTATCACAAAAATATTATATCCGACTATAGCAAAGATGTATCAGACAACATCGAGCCGTGTTGAAAGAGCAATCCGTCATGCAATAGAGGTTGCATGGAACAGGGGAAATACAGAAACACTTAATGATTTGTTCGGATATACAATAAGCAATAGAAAAGGCAAGCCTACAAATTCGGAATTTATTGCTCTTATTGCAGATAAAATCAGGCTTGAGTATAACATTAAATAGTACGTGGGTATCATATTCGACATAAAAATGTTGCGTATAAAGCACAAATATATTATAATAATCTTATATGGATAAAAAATATTATTATAAGTTATAGAGGTTTGTGTTAATGCGTAAAAGAATAATAAGATCGCTTACAGCGACAGTTTTAATTACATCAATCATGGGAATGACAGTTCTTGCGGATGAAGTTACTGATATTAAGAACCAGCAGAACAGTCTTGCACAGGAAAAGCAGAATGTAGAGGATGAACTCGCATTTCTTCTCACTCAGATGGACGAGCTTGAATTATCAATGGCTCAGAAGAATGATGAGATAGAGCAGGCTAACAAAGATCTTGCATCTGCACAGCAGAAGTTTAACTCACAGCAGGATGATATGAAATTGAGAATCAAATACATGTATGAAGACCAGTCAACAAGTCTTTCAGAAGTATTTCTTTCATCAAAGAACATGAGCGAAGTGCTTAATAAGGCTGAATATGTACAGCAGGTATATGATTATGACAGAAGCAAGCTTGATGAGATGTCTAATACTGCAAAGAGTATTTCGAATCTTATGGTAAGTCTTGAGAATGATAAAAAGTCACTTGAAAATATGGCATCAGAACTTACATCAAAGCAGGCTCTTTTGTATACAACTCTTGATGATTTGAATTCAAAAGATGCAGATTTATCATCAAAACTTAAAGATGCACAGCAAAGAGCAGCTGCGGCAGTTGCTGCGAAGGCTGCACAGGCTGCTACAACGGCAAGTTCAAATGTAACAGCACCAACAACTGCTAATAATGATTCAGCACTTGCATCTAATGTTGTTTCGCTTGCATATTCACTTCTCGGAGTTCCATATGTGTCAGGTGGATCAAGTCCTTCAGGTTTTGACTGTTCAGGATTTACGTCATATCTTTACAGACAGTATGGTGTATCTTTATCAAGATCATCATCTGCACAGGCATATGGTGGCGAATCAGTTCCACTTGCAAGTGCACAGCCGGGTGATATTATATGTTATCCAGGACATGTTGCATTATATATTGGTGGTGGACAGATTATTCATGCTCCTTATCCGGGTGAAGTTGTAAAAGTTGCATCTGTTAATATTATGAGTATTACTGACGTAAGACGTTATTGGTAATTGCATGTTTTCATGCAGAAGGAGGGCGTAATGAAAAATGTTTTGTTTATTGCATCTGAGGCAGTGCCATTTATAAAGACAGGCGGACTTGCAGATGTTGTTGGTTCACTTCCAAAGTATTTTAACAAGGATGAATTCGATGTTCGTGTCATGATTCCAAAGTATACATGTATACCATGGGAATACCGCAAAGATATGGTTTATAAGACACATTTTTATATTGATCTGGCATGGCGTTCGCAGTATGTTGGCGTGTTTGAACTTCAATATAATGGAATTACATTTTATTTTATTGACAATGAGTTCTATTTTTCAGGACCTAAACCATACAGCTGGATTCATGAAGATATAGAAAAGTTTGCATTTTTCAGTAAAGCAGCTCTTTCAGCTATTCCGGTTCTCGGATTTAAGCCGGATATTATTCATTGCCATGACTGGCAGACAGGACTTATTCCTGTATATCTCAAAGAAAGATTTTCACAGGGAGAATTTTATCAGGGAATTAAGTCAATTATAACAATACATAATCTCAAGTTTCAGGGAATATGGGATATTAAAAAAGTTAAAGACATTACAGGACTTCCAGATAGTTATTTTACACCTGATAAGCTTGAAGCGTATAATGATGCCAATTATTTAAAGGGCGGAATTGTATATGCTGACAGAGTTACAACTGTAAGTGCCACATATGCGGAAGAGATAAAGACTCCTTTTTATGGAGAGCATCTTGATGGACTTATGAATGCACGTGCTAATTGCCTTTCGGGTATTGTAAATGGTATCGATTATGATGTATACAATCCTGAGACAGATAAGAGTCTTGTGGCTAATTATAATCAGGTTACATTCCGTAAGGAGAAATGGAAGAACAAGGTTGCACTTCAGAAAGAACTTGGACTTACAGAGGATAAAGGTAAATTCATGATTGGTATTGTATCAAGACTTACAGACCAGAAAGGATTTGACCTTGTGGCATATGTCATGGATCAGATTTGTGCGGAGGATGTACAGCTTGTTGTACTCGGCACAGGTGATGAAAAATATGAAAATATGTTCAGACATTATGAATGGAAATATAATGACAGAGTTTCTGCTAATATATATTATTCGGAAGATATGTCTCACAAAGTATATGCTGCCTGTGATGCTTTTCTTATGCCATCACTTTTTGAGCCTTGCGGACTCAGCCAGCTTATGAGCCTTCGTTATGGAACTGTTCCTATTGTAAGAGAAACAGGCGGTCTTAAAGATACAGTTGAGCCATATAATGAATATGAGAGTACAGGAACAGGATTTTCATTTGCTAATTATAATGCACATGAGATGCTTGGCATTATTAATTATGCCAAGAGTGTATATTATAATCATAAACGTGAATGGAATAAAATTGTCGACCGTGGAATGAAGGCAGATTTTTCATGGAATAATTCGGCACGTAAGTATGAAGAATTATACAGAGAATTATAAAAAAATACTTGCTTTTGCTGCAACAATATGTTAGACTATTAAAGTCTTGCGGATGTGGCGGAATGGCAGACGCAGCAGACTCAAAATCTGCCGGTGGCAACATCGTGCGGGTTCAAGTCCCGCCATCCGCATTGTATAAACCTGTCAGGGAATTTCTCTGACAGGTTTATTTTTTTGATTAATAATGATATACTATTCTTATTGCAGACCATTGAGGATTGGAGACCGGCTATGATTGATTGTAAGAAGATTCAGAAAATGATTGTGCCTTTTTCAAAAGGCGAGCTGACACTCAAAGCAGAAGAAATGTTTGTTAAACATCTGGAACAATGCCAGGACTGCCGGGAAGAATTTGAAATTTATTATATAGTTGAATATGGACTTAATGAGGCTGCGACCAAAGAACTTAGCGAAAAGTATAAAAAATATCTTCATGATTATGATTTCAGCGGTCTTGTGGAAGAAAAATTAAAAGACAGTGAGAATAAGATTGCGGAAGTTAAAAAATTCAATCATCTTCTGCATATGTGTCTGTTGTTTGTAAATGCGTGTATGATAATGACAGTGCTGATAATAGCTGTAATAATATATTTGTAAGGAGACATGATGAGTAAAAAGTTAATTTTGATTGATGGACATAGTATTTTAAACAGGGCGTTTTTTGGAATACCTGATTTGACTAATTCAGAGGGGATTCATACTAATGCGATGTATGGTTTCCTTAATATTATGTTTAAATTTATAGATGAAGAAAAGCCGGATTATATAACTGTTGCTTTTGATTTGAGCGAGCCGACATTCAGACATAAAGCATATGAGGCGTATAAGGGAACAAGAAAGCCTATGGCACCTGAATTGAAACAGCAGGTACCGCTTATCAAAGAACTTCTCCGCATGATGAATATTACAGTTATAGAAAAAGCCGGATATGAAGCTGATGATATTATTGGAACTATTGCAAAAAGGAGTGCGGCGGCTGGAATTGATGTGTCTGTTATTTCAGGTGACAGGGATTTACTGCAGCTTGCAGAAGAAAAAATACAGATTCGTATACCTAAGACAAAAAAAGGTGTCACAGAAGTAGAAAATTATTATCCTGAGGATGTTGTGGCACTTTATGGTGTTACACCGCTTGAATTTATTGATATGAAAGCACTTATGGGTGATACTTCTGATAATATTCCGGGAGCACCGGGAGTCGGACCAAAGACGGCATCTGCGATTATACAGAAGTATCACTCCGTTGATAATGTTCTGGCACATCTTGATGAATTAAAGCCGCCAAAGGCACAAAAGTCAATTACAGAAAATGCTGAACAGGTCAAAATGAGTAGATTCCTTGCGGAAATTAATATAAATGTTCCGCTGGATTATAACATAGAAAATGCTGAAATAGGAGATTTCTATAATCCGGCCTCATATGAATTGTTTAAAAAATATAATTTTAAAACAATGCTCAAAAGATTTGACAAAGATATGACAGCAGCTCCAAAGGCTGATGCTCTGAAAGATATTGTTGTAATACAGGAGTTGGGCGATTCTGAAAATATTATAAAAAAAGCTTGTGAAGTTATAAATAATGGCGGAAATCTTGGATTGTCAATCATTCATGAAGAAAAATGCATATATGGTCTTGGAATCTGTCTTTCGGAAAAAGAGACATATTTTATAATAAAACAGGGATTTATAACAGATGAATATTTAAAAGATGCCGTACAAAAATTAGGTGTACTGTCTGATACAAATAAAAAAAGGCAGATACGTGTATTTGATTTAAAGGAAATTCTGTGGGCGTTTGAAAAAGATGGAAATCTTAAGATTTCGCAGGATGCTTTTGTTGATGTAAGCATAGCTTCATATCTGTTAAAACCTAATGATGAAAATTATGAGCCGGAGCAGATTGCTTTACAGTATCTTAATATAACATTTCCTTCAAAATCGGAACTGTTTGGAAAAGCAGGAGTGCAGGAAATGCTTATGACAAAGCTGGACGAACTTGCAGAATATGCATGTGAATCAGCTTATGTGAGTCTTTTTAGTGCTGATTTGATATTAAAAGAACTTGAAAATGAAAATATGACAGAGCTTTTTGCTAATATAGAAATGCCGCTTGTGTTTGTACTTTATGATATGCAGAAAGAGGGCGTACGCGTTGATAAAGAGGGGCTGAAATCTTATGGTGAAGTTCTTGGCAACCGTATACAGGTACTTGAAAAAGAAATATACGATGAGGCCGGTGAAGAGTTCAATATAAATTCACCAAAACAGCTTGGCATTATTTTGTTTGAAAAGATGAACATGCCGTACAAAAAGAAAACAAAGAGCGGATATTCAACTGCTGCCGATGTGCTTGACAAGCTTGCTCCTGAGTATCCGTTTGTTAAAAAAATTCTTGAGTACAGACAGCTTGCAAAGTTAAAATCTACTTATGCAGACGGTCTTGCAGCATATATAAGCGAAGACGGAAGAATTCATGGCAAATTCAATCAGACAATAACTGCGACCGGAAGAATAAGCAGTACAGAGCCTAATTTGCAGAATATACCGATAAGAATGGAACTTGGACGACAGATTAGAAAAGTATTTATACCAAAAGAAGGATGTGTTTTTCTGGATGCCGATTATTCACAGATTGAACTAAGAATTATGGCACATATGTCAAAAGATGAGAAGCTTATTGAGGCATATAATATGGCTGAAGATATTCACAGGATAACAGCTTCACAGGTATTTGGTGTTCCGTTTGATGAAGTTACTGATTTGCAGCGAAGAAATGCTAAAGCAGTAAATTTTGGCATTATTTATGGTATCAGTTCATTTGGATTAAGCCAGGATCTTAGTATTTCAAGAAAAGAAGCATCTGATTATATTGAGCAGTATTTTAAAACATATCCTAAAATAAAAGGATATATTGATTCGATGGTTGAAGATGCGAAAAAAACAGGATATTCACTTACAATGTTTAACAGAAGACGTCCTATTCCGGAATTAAAATCAAGCAATTTTATGCAGCGTTCATTTGGTGAAAGAGTTGCAATGAATGCACCGATTCAGGGAACGGCGGCAGATATAATCAAACTTGCAATGATAAGAGTATATGATGCGTTGAAAAAAGGCGGATACAAGTCAAAGCTTCTATTGCAGATTCATGATGAACTTCTTGTTGAGACTTATCCTGATGAAATAGAAGATGTAAAGAAGATAATTGAGGACGGAATGAAAAATGCAGTTAAGCTGTCTGTTCCGCTTGAAATTGATATGAAACAGGGAAATAACTGGCTTGAAGCACATTAAGCACATAATTTTCAGTAAAAGTATATGTTTTATAATGTTGAAAGAATGGTAGAGAGTTATGAAAGTGATAGGAATAACCGGGGGCGTTGGCTGTGGTAAAAGTACAGTGCTTAATCTTATAAAAGAAAATTTCAATGCACTTATTATCATGGCGGATGATGTTGCAAAAGACCTGATGAAAAAAGGCAAAAAAGGATATGATGAAACAATTGCTTTTTTTGGAGACGAAATTATAGATGAGACAACTGGTGAAATAGACAGACCGAAGCTTGCATCAGTTATATTTTCTAACCCGAACAAGAGGATCGTTTTAAATAGTATAATTCATCCGGTTGTAAAAAAAGAGATAGTGTCAATGATAACACAGGCAAAAATAGATAATAAATATGACTATATATTTGTTGAAGCGGCACTTCTTCTTGATGACCATTACAATGTTTTCTGCGATGAGACATGGTATATATATGCTGATGAAGATTCAAGAAGAAAAAGATTGAAAGAAAGCCGTGGTTATTCTGATGAAAAGATTGACGGAATCATAAAAAGCCAGCTTGGTGAGGAAGAGTTTAAGAAAGGCTGTGATATAGTGGTCGATAACAGTGGTAACATCAATGATACGTATGCACAGCTTGTTAAATTATTGCAGATGTGATATATTTTTACTAATTTTAGGAAAGGGCTGATTGATATGACAGATTTAAAGGCCATAAAAGATGATCTGGTTTTTGGACTGGATATAGGAACACGAAGTATTGTCGGAGTTGTTGGATACCTTTCACATCAGGTTTTTCATGTTGTGGCAATGGCTGAAGAAAAGCATGCAACAAGAGCAATGCTTGATGGACAGATTCATGATATATATAAAGTCGGTGATACAATACGACGGGTAAAGAACAGTCTCGAAAGACAGATCGGATTTGCTCTTACAGATGTTTGTATTGCAGCAGCCGGACGTGTGTTAAAAACAGTAAATGCATCGGCAGAGTATGCGTTTGAAAATGAGACGAGGGTAACGCAGGAACATATTTATTCACTTAATCTTCTTGCGGTTGAAAAGGCACATGCACAGGTTAATGAAAACAGTACGGATATACATTATTACTGTGTTGGAAATACACCCGTTAACTACAAACTTAACAGTTTTGATATAAGTAACCTTGAGGGACATAAAGCAGAAAAAATCGGAGTTGAACTTATTGCAACATTTCTTCCTGAGGAAGTTGTTGACGGACTTTATCAGGCAGTTGAATATGCAGGACTTCATGTGGCAAGCCTTACACTCGAGCCTATTGCGGCTATGAATGTTGCTATTCCGGAACAGTACAGACTTCTTAATATCGGACTTATAGATGTCGGTGCGGGGACATCGGATATATGTCTCACAAAAGATGGAAGCATTATAGCATATGGAATGATTCCACTTGCCGGTGATGAAATAACAGAAGTTATTGCAAAGACTTATCTTGTTGATTTTAATACTGCTGAGCAGATTAAAGTTGAAGCAAGTGATAAAAAAGAAGGGATTGTTGAGTTCAAGGATATAATGGGACTTACACAGAAAATTCCGGCGGAGCAGATACTTAAAGATTCGGAATCTGTTATAGATAAAATGGCTGATGCTGCAGCCCAAAAGATAATAGAGCTTAACGGGAACAGACCTGTAAATGCGGTATTTGTTGTTGGCGGCGGCGGAAAGATGGCAAGCTATACACAAAAGGTAGCTGAACATCTAGGCATTATGGCAGAGAGAGTAGCTGTGCGTGGAGAAGAAGTGCTCGGTTCAATTTCGTTTGATATTGACGGATTTAAAAAAGATTCATTATATGTAACACCAATCGGAATATGTACGAATTATTACACACAGAAAAACAGTTTTATGTTTGTTACTGTCAATGGTGAGAGAATAAAAATGTATGATAATAACAGACTTACAGTTGTTGATGCTGTTATGCAGGTAGGTTTTCCTAATGAAAAACTATTCCCACAGAGAGGCGAACAGCTTGAGTTTACTGTAAACGGAAAGACACGCCTTATACGTGGCGAGGCGGGCGATGGTGCTGTTATTATGATTAATGGGAAAAATGCCAATCTCAATACAAAGATTGAGCAGAATGATATTATAGAAGTTAAAGAATCAACAGCAGGTGCGAAAGCGTCAACAACAATCGGCCAGCTTGATGAATTCAAGGCGACTGTTTCATTTATAGTAGATGATAAAAAAGTAAACTGTCCAAGATTTGCATATGTAAATGGAGAGTTGAAATCAGAGTTTTATGAGATAAATAATGGCGATGATATTTCTATGGCTGATTTTTACACGGTTGAGCAGTTGTTTACTTTTCTTGATATGGATATGTCAAATCTTAATATTTATGTAAATAATGAGCCGGCACAAAATGATACAAAAGTATATGAAAACTTCTCTGTAAAGACACACGGGCTTTCTGATTATACAGTATCATCAGGTTTTGATGATGAAACTTATTCAGAAGCTGAAGATATACAAGAAAATGCTGAATATGCAGAAAATACAGAGTATACAGAATATGCAAAGTCTCATGAGGATAAAGCAGCCAAAGCAGGAGCCAATACTGAAGGAAATACAGTGCAGGAAGAAGTTAAGCAGAGTGATGATGTTGTAAAAGATATATTTGTTCTTATAAATCATCAGCCGGTTAAGCTTTCTGGAAAGAAAAAGTATGTGCTCGTTGACATATTTGATTTTTATGATTTTGACCTCAGCAAGCCGCAGGGCTCTGATGTTGTTTTAAAACTTAACGGACAAAAAGCAGATTATCTTGCACCATTAAAAGATGGTGATTTGATTGACTTATACTGGGAGGGCTGAAAATGCGGCTGATGACGATTGCGAGCGGAAGCAGTGGAAATTGCATATATGTAGGCTCGGGAAATACACATATTCTTATTGATTCAGGAATAAGCCGCAAAAAAATTGCAGATGGACTTGCACTTGCCGGACTTTCAATGAAAGATATTTCGGCTGTGTTTGTGACACATGAGCATATTGACCATATAAAAGGACTAGGTGTTATATCAAGGAAAGACTCAATTCCGATATATTCGACCAAAGGCACTATTCGTGGAATTAAAGAATGTTCATCACTTGGAGAGATGGACGAGTCTCTTTTTAATGAGATAAATGCCGATGCGGATGTTTTCGTTAATGATTTGCAGATTCATCCTTTCAAGGTGTCACACGATGCCAATGAACCGGTTGCATATACTGTAAAGTGCAAAGAAAAAAAGATTGGAATTGCGACTGACCTTGGATTTTATGATGATTACATAGTGGATAATATAAAAGGCTCACAGGCAATGCTTATAGAAGCAAATCATGATGTGAATCTTTTGCAGGTTGGAAGCTATCCATATTATCTTAAGCAAAGGATTCTTAGTAATAAAGGACACCTTTCAAATGAGACATCGGGGCATCTTATAGACAGCCTTCTGGAGAATGATGTTAAAAATATTTTTCTCGGGCATTTGAGTAAAGAGAATAATTATGATAAACTAGCATATGAGACTGTCCGTCTTGAAATAGATATGAGTGACAGCGAGTACAGGGCTGATGATTTTGACATTACTGTTGCTAACCGCGATATACCGTCAAAGATAGTCGAAATCTAAAACAAAAGGAAAATATGGAGGAAAAAACAATGAAAAAATGTGTGATTACAGTGGTTGGAAAGGATACAGTGGGTATTATAGCAAAGGTATGTTCATATCTTGCAGATAACAGAATTAATATTCTTGATATATCGCAGACAATAGTTTCTGGTTATTTTAACATGATGATGATTGTTGATATGTCACAGCCGGCAAAACCATATGATGATGTCATTTCTGATCTTGATAATCTTGGTGATGAAATCGGGGTCGCAATTAAATGCCAGCGTGAAGAAATTTTTGATATGATGCATCGTATATAATCGTCAGAAGAAGGAGAAGTCAATGATTAACATATTTGAAGTAACTGAAACTAATAAGATGGTGGAGAAAGAGAATCTTGATGTAAGAACTATTACAATGGGTATTAATCTTCTTGACTGTGCAAGTGAAAATCTTGACGAAGTAAACGAAAAGATTTACAAAAAAATTACAACTCTTGCGAAAGACCTTGTTTCTACAGGAGAGAGCATTGCAAAAGAATTTGGTGTTCCTATTGTAAATAAGAGAATATCAATTACACCAATTTCACTTGTAGGTGCTGCAGCATGTAAGACACCAGAGGATTATGTTACTATTGCAAAGACTCTTGATAAGGCAGCACATGAAGTCGGAGTAAACTTTATTGGTGGATACTCTGCAATCGTATCTAAAGGGATGACAAGAAGTGATGAACTTCTTATCCGTTCAATACCTGAGGCTATGGCTTCAACAGAGCTTATATGCAGTTCTGTTAATGTCGGTTCAACAAAGACTGGTATTAACATGGATGCCGTACGTCTTATGGGACAGATAGTAAAAGAGACAGCAGAAAAGACAAAGGATGCAGATTCGCTTGGATGTGCAAAGCTTGTTGTTTTATGTAATGCACCTGATGATAATCCTTTTATGGCGGGAGCATTTCACGGCGTTTCAGAAGATGATGCAATTATCAATGTCGGTGTAAGCGGTCCTGGCGTTGTTAAATATGCACTTGAAAGTGTACGCGGTGAAAGTTTTGAGGTATTATGCGAGACGATTAAAAAGACAGCTTTCAAGATTACAAGAGTTGGACAGCTCGTTGCACAGGAAGCATCAAAGAGACTCGGAATACCATTTGGTATCATAGATTTATCACTTGCTCCTACACCGGCTATCGGTGACAGCGTTGCTGATATTCTTGAAGAAATCGGACTTGAGCACGCAGGAGCACCGGGAACAACAGCAGCACTTGCACTTTTAAATGACCAGGTTAAAAAAGGTGGTGTAATGGCTTCTTCTTATGTTGGCGGATTAAGTGGTGCATTTATTCCTGTAAGTGAAGACCAGGGTATGATTAATGCTGTTAATGCGGGAGCATTGTGCATTGAAAAGCTTGAAGCCATGACTTGCGTGTGTTCTGTAGGACTTGATATGATTGCAATTCCGGGAGATACAAAGGCTGAGACAATTTCAGGAATTATTGCGGATGAAGCTGCAATCGGTATGGTAAACCAGAAGACAACAGCTGTAAGAGTTATTCCTGTTGTCGGAAAGGGTGTCGGAGAGACTGTAGAATTCGGCGGACTTCTCGGATATGCACCTATTATGCCGGTCAACCAGTTTGACTGTTCTGCATTTGTAAACAGAAAAGGAAGAATTCCTGCACCAATCCACAGTTTTAAGAATTAATTAAAATGGAAGAGTATGTTAATATAAATCACACATTTGAACCGGTATATGATAAAAATACAAGAATATTGATTCTTGGTACATTTCCGTCTGTTAAATCAAGAGAATATGGATTTTATTATGGGCACCCGCAAAACCGTTTTTGGCGGGTGCTTTCTGGAATTACAGATTCGCAGCTGCCTGTTTCAATACAGGAAAAGAAAGAATTTTTATTATCGCATCATATAGGAATCTGGGATGTAATAAAGAGCTGTACAATAAAAGGTTCTGACGACAGCAGCATAAAAAATGTTACGGTTAATGATTTTACAAAAATATTAAACAAATCAGACATACGGGCAATATTTGCGAACGGAAATAAGGCATATGACCTGTATGAAAAATATGTCTTTGAAACTGTTGGGATTAAAGCTGTGAAACTGCCGTCAACAAGCCCGGCAAACGCAAGGTGGAATCTTGAAAAACTTGAAACGGCATATAGTGGGATGCTGAAATATATAGCGGATTAATATATATAACGGATTAATATATAACAAGGAGTTTATGCTATGAACTCCTTGTTATTTTATATATAAAGGCTGTCTGAATTCGTCTTTATTTATTGTGCCGGATTTTGTGTATACAATCTGGTTGTATAAAGATGCGGCATGAATGTCGTCGGTTAAAAGATTTTTGTAATCGGCAGCTTTTGTGATTATCGGAACAGGACATGTCTTTTTGATTTGACTTAGATATTCACGGCCTTTTTTGTCAAAACCAAGAATTCTTATATATGGAAGAGACTCATATTGCGATATATTTTCTTTTTTTATATCAAGAATAATATGCATAAGGCACCGGCTCAGCCTCGAATAAGTAAAGCCGCGTGTTTTTATTTTTTCAATAAATCCATTAAATGAGTCGCAGCCTGTAAATGATGAATATATACGGCACGCAAGGTCTTTATTAATGTCATGGTATGCACATAATGTTTCAATGCATGCATTTTTATTATATTTGGCAATATAAAAAATGTTTGAAATTTTGTAATTCAGCATAGAAGAAAAATCATCAGCATATATAAGTGTATTGTTCTGGCTTTCGGATGCTAATATATTGTACATCGCTTCGGGCATGACATTTTGAAGCTCTTTTATATTTTTGCAGCGGCTGTCATTGTTTTTGTGTATGCCGCTGTCATGCAAAATTTTTCTTATTGCAGATGCACTGGCTATATTTTCATGAATTTCGTTGTCGTGGTAACCGCTTATTTTTCTTGTGAGTGCGACAGGAGTGACAGCACTTTCTGATTTTATTATTTCTTTTATATATTCGATTGCTAAAATATTATTTGGTGATGAAATTAATCTGCTTATATCATCTGATTTAAAAAATTCTGATAACGCTTTAGCTCTGGCAGTTGGAAATGAATCTCCGCATGTGAGGGCTTTTTTTAGATGCTTTTTGTATTCATCGGGCTCGTTGACAAGTGTTATTGCTATTTTTTTCAGCATTTGGATATCAGCATTTTCACATCCGAAAGAAATGAAAGATGCATTTAATGCGTTAAGTGTCGCTACGGCACCTGCTGCGAAAATTTCCGCACTTGAAACAGCATAAAATAAAGGCAGTTCAACTACAAGATTTACGCCGGAATCAACGGCAGTACGGCATCGTTTGTATTTGTCAGTTATGGCAGGAATTCCACGCTGCACAAAATTACCGCTCATAACAGCGATTGCAATATCTGCATTTGTAATTTCGAGCGATTTTTGAAGGTGATATAAGTGCCCATTATGGAATGGGTTATATTCGGTTACAAGACCGGCTGCTTTTATATTCTGCATTTTTAACTCCGTTTTACGCACAATAAAGTGTTTTATATATAAATATTTTAACATACTTAACTTTGTGCGGCAAATAAAACAATATAATAACTTGTACTTGCCAAAAATTTGGTATATAATTTAGAAAAAGTATTGTAAGTGATACTTATTGATATTTACATAATACAAGGAGGAGTCAGTAATCATGGCATTTATTGACACAATTAAAGAAAAAGCTAAGGCAGACAAGAAGACTATTGTATTGCCAGAATCTATGGATAAGAGAACATATGAGGCTGCTGAGAAGATTTTAAAGGAAGGTATCGCTAATCTTATTATTATCGGTACACCTGAAGAAATCGCTGAGAACGGCAAGGGTTATGATATTTCAGGTGCAACAGTTGTTGATCCTTTTAACGACCCTAACAAGCAGAAGTATATTGATAAGTTTGTAGAATTAAGAGCTAAGAAGGGTGTTACACCTGAGCAGGCTAAAGAGATGATGGAGAAGGATTATATGTACTACGCATGTCTTATGTGCAAGTGCGGTGATGCTGATGGTGCTGTTTCTGGTGCATGCCATTCAACAGGTAACACAATCAGACCAGCTTTACAGCTTCTTAAATGTAAGCCGGGCGTAAGCAGCACATCAGGCTTCTTCCTTATGGAAGTTCCTGATTGTGAACTTGGTGAGAATGGTCTTTTCGTATTTGCAGACTGTGCTGTTAATATTGACCCTGATTCAGAACATCTTGCTGAGATTGCAGCTTTATCAGCTCAGTCATTCGAGATGTTTGTTGGAAAGCCTGCTAAGGTTGCTATGCTTTCATTCTCATCATATGGCAGTGCAAAGCATGAGAGAGTAGATCTTGTTTCAGAGGCTACAAAGATTGCTAAAGAGAAATATCCAGAACTTGCTGTTGACGGAGAACTTCAGTTAGATGCTGCATTAGTTCCAGAAGTAGCTGCATTAAAGGCTCCAGGTTCACCAGTTGCCGGCAAAGCTAATACATTAGTATTCCCTTCACTTGAAGCAGGAAATATTGGATACAAGCTTGTTCAGAGACTTGCAAAGGCTGAGGCTTATGGTCCTGTTCTTCAGGGTCTTTCAATGCCTGTTAATGACCTTTCAAGAGGATGTTTCGCTGATGATATCGTTGGTACAGTAGCTTTAACAGCAGTACAGGCTCAGATGTCAAAGTAATTTACAAAGACATTATTTAAAAAGCAATTAGTAAAAGTATTATTTAAGGAGAATTTTTTAAATATGAACATTTTAGTATTAAACTGTGGAAGCTCATCACTTAAATACCAGTTGATTAACATGGATGATGAGAGCGTAATTGCAAAAGGTCTTGTAGAAAGAATCGGTATTGAAGGTTCTATTCTTACACATAAGCCAACAGGCAAAGACAAATATGTTGTTGAGACACCTATGAAGGATCACAACATTGCTGTAAAACTTGTACTTGACGCTCTTATGGATGCAGAACATGGCGTTATTAAGTCAACAGACGAAATCGCTGCTGTAGGTCACAGAGTTCTTCATGCAGGCGAGAAATATACCGAGTCATGTATTGTTACAGAAGATGTTAAGAAAGTTGTAAGAGAGTGTTTCGATTTGGGACCTCTTCACAATCCGGCTAACTTAATTGGTATTGAGGCTGTTGAGGCTGCTATGCCAGGTAAGCCAAATGTGGCTGTATGGGATACAGCATTCGGTGGAACAATGGAGCCAAAGGCATATCTTTATGCTATTCCTCGTGAATATTATGAGAAATATGGCGTAAGAAGATATGGTTTCCACGGAACAAGCCACAGCTTTGTATCTAAAGAAACTATCAAGTTTGCTAATCTTAATCCAGAGACAGCAAAAGTTATTGTTTGCCACCTCGGTAACGGTGCTTCAATTTCAGCATCAATCGGCGGCAAGTGTGTAGATACATCTATGGGTCTTACTCCGCTTGAAGGACTTATCATGGGTACACGTTCAGGTGATCTTGACCCTGCAATTATTGAATATCTTTGCAACCATGAGAATTTAACTGTAAGCGAGATGCTTAATATTCTTAATAAAAAGTCTGGTGTTCTTGGCATGTCAGGCGGTATTTCATCTGACTTCAGAGACCTTAATGCTGCAGCTAACGAAGGCAATGAGATTGCAAAGGTTACACTTGAGGCATATGCTTACAGAGTTGCTAAGTACATCGGTTCTTACACAGCAGCAATGAATGGTGTAGATGCAATCACATTTACAGCAGGTGTAGGTGAGAACGCAGCATGGTTAAGACCAATGGTTTGCAAGTATCTTGGATTCCTCGGAGTTAAGCTTGATGAAGCTGCTTCTGAGAAGGCTTGTGGCGTTGAAGGTATTATTTCAACAGCTGATTCAAAGGTTAAACTTTGTGTAATTCCTACTAATGAGGAACTTGCTATTGCAAGAGAGACATTAGCATTAGTTAAATAATTTTGTCTGACAAATTTTTTATAAATTTTGTTTAATAAATTAAATATTTTGTTGACAAATATTGTAGCGGTGCGTATAATAGACAAAGTGTGGTAAACGTAATTGCGTTATGCTTTGACTTTTACGCACCGTATATAGTGTGAATTGGAGACAATTATGCTAATTGATTTAAGAAAGCTTCTATCCGGTACAGAGGATGAACTTACAGTCAGTGCTTGTCTTGATATGGACAAGTTCGATGACGGTTTGAACAGTTATGAGATTGTAAGTAAAGAGCCGTTTGAATTAAAGATTGTGAAGGTCGGCAAGTCCAAGCTTCATATTATCTGCAGTGGTTCGGTTGATATGAATATTCCCTGCGACAGATGTCTTAAACCTGTATTGACAAGCGTCAGTTTTGATATTGATGATGCTGTTGAGATGGAAGAGAATGCATCTGAGGATGAAGAGCCAGAAGAAAAAGACTATATTGATGGATACAGCCTCGACGTTGACAGACTTGTTTTCGGCGAATTATTGTTATCCATGCCAGGGAAAGTCTTATGTAAAGATGACTGCAAGGGATTATGTCCTGTTTGCGGAACAGATTTGAATGTCACTGAATGTGATTGTGAAAAGGAATCCCTGGATCCCAGAATGTCTGTTTTCAAAGATATTTTAAACAATTTTAAGGAGGTGTAACCTATGTCAATTTGTCCTAAGAATAAATCTTCAAAGGCTAGAAGAGATAAGAGAAGAGCTAACTGGAAAATGAGTGCTCCTAATCTTGTAAAGTGCAGCAAGTGTGGTGCTTTAATGATGCCTCACAGAGTTTGCAAGTCTTGTGGATCATACAACAAGAAAGAAATTATCACTGTTGATTAATGCAGTAAAATCAAGGTTTTCTGATGATTTTAAATGGGTTAAGTGTTAAAAATAACCCAATTATAACCCATTTAACAATTAGGAGTGAGTGATATTATTTGCATAGGGATAAAGATATAATTCTTTATCCCTTTTTTATATAAAATCTTTCTTATTTTCTCTCTTACTCTAATTTTGTCTACATATTAATTGTTGATATGATTTTTTATAAATGTGTATTGTTTTTTACATTTCTTTACATTAACTGTCCATTATATTTATCATGTGTAATCCCCTTGATATCTAAATATTTTCTGGCTGCTTCCTCGCTTTCAAACAACCTACTTAAATGCACTCTGATTCCACCGCCTTCATCGAACTTAACAAGAGCCATATTACCAACCACATGAGCTACAGTAACCTTTCTGATTTTTCTATTGCTTTCTATAATATAAGCAGTAATACCTTCTTTCATTAAAACACCTCCAACAAACATTTGTTCTATTATATTAATTTTAATTATAATAGTCAATAGCGTAAAAAATAGGGACACTAGAAAATCTAATGTCCCTATAATTATATACTTATTCTCGCTTAATCAAAACAATTTATATCTTGGTTTTTCTTCTCCAAACCACCAATATCTTAAATAATCATCCAGGATAATTCCAATTAATGATAACACACACCAAATTAGTGTAAATGGCAAGCATATTTGACCTAAAATATTAAAAGGCATATGAGAATAATCCCAGATACCCATATGTAAACACACGTTTAATATTACACCTGTGATAAATTCATAAAAGGTTATTAAACAACCTCCAATTAGACATTGAATCCATATTAGTGTGTCCCAACTCAATATTTCATTAATGAGTCCGATTGATACAAAAGATATACCTCCTAATACGCCCATTGTCCAATGTGAATACCCTCTGTATATCAATTCGATAGAAATATATAATCCTGCCCCGACACAAAATAGAAATAAATATTTACTCAGTAGCTTTAGTTGTTTCTGCATTTAACACCTCAATAATTTTCTGTGAATGTTCCATAATGTCATTAAGATTCTTGAGATATTCACCTGTAAGCTCCTGTCCGTAAACAATCGAATTAATCTCATCAACATTTTCAAGAGTATCTATATATGCCTTAATCTGATTAAGATATGTTGTATTCTGTGTAATATTCATTTCTTGCAAGATATAGATATTGTAAATATCAGTAGGAGAATAAAGCTTACATAAATTTCCATCAGAATGATAAGGAACATCCATACTTGTTGTTTTAGCCATCTGAACAAGATTACTTATATTATTCTGATCGGAATAATCATATGAAAAATGTTCGTTATTATAATCAATTCCTTTAAGAATAACATTTTCACATGATTCAGTTAATTCATATATCTTAGCAGCTTTTGCCTGTTTAAGTTTTTCTTCGTTGACTTTTTCAAGTAATGTTTTCTTTTCAGTTTCACTTATCTCAACGATTTTATTGTTCTCAATCTTATAATTATAGATTCCATTTTCATCAACATAAACTGTTTCATCTGTTGGAAATCTATAATTTTTACCTGTTCCCGACATAATTAAAACACCACTATAATTTGAATCTTCGCAAGTCAAACGTCCTATAACATAATTGTTTGAATCTACAACAGCGTATGTGTAATATGTTATATTTTCATTTATATAATCTGTATAAGTATCTGTAGAATCATATATATACTTAAATTCTGGAAAATCATATAAACAAACTTCTTCATTTTCATATATATTAAATCCTGAAAGATTATCAAGTTTTGTATTAGAATATATTCTTACGATTTTTGGATATTCAACAAACTCATAACTGTTTATTTCAATCTGAGTATTGTTTTCATCGTTATATTTAATAAACATTTTAATTCCTCCTTTTATAAATATTTTATTTGTTAATTGAAAAATTATATATTTGTTATATTGCAAAGAAATGCAAAATTCAATGATATTGGTTGGATAAAAAATTTTTCATATTCAAACTTGATTACAAATAGTAATTTTAAACAAAATTCTGGTGTAAAAACCATTAATTCTCAAACAAATATGATTCGAATTTTGTTTTGGTATGATGGTACAAGTGATCCACAGCTAGGATATTTAAACTTCTATCGAAATTTACCATGTAAAAGCATTCAAACATTACATTATTATAATGGAACATATGATGCAAAAGTTACAGTTGAAGTAGATTGGAAAAATAATACATACAATATATACTCTGTAACTCTTCCAAATTCGTATTGGCATGTTGGTATACAAGAGTGGAATTAATGAAATTTAATAAACAATCTTCATAAAAATATTTTTTATATTACATAATAATATTAATTTTACTTATAAGCAACAACTCTAAAAATCTTGTGATAATTGCCACTTTCAACAGAACCACCTTGGTTTACTTGATATGATGAAGAAAAATATAAATGTAATTTATCTGCACTTATACTATAATATGTAAACTTATCGTACCACGTACCATTCACATAAGCATGTGAATACATTTTAAATTTTCCTGCACCTGAACCAAGTCGAATACTGCCATCATCACCATCATTATCAACATAAAAAATTTCTATAACTGAAAAATCACTTACTTTTTGATTTAGTGTTATATGTGCATTATAATCACTATTGCCATTATTAAATAATACAACACCATTAACACTATTGAATTTTGCATTTAATGTGGTATATGCATCATAAAGAGCCTTACTTGATGCTGCTACACCTGAACTTGCAGCACCACTAGAAGAAGTATAACTGTCTGACAATTTAACATGCCCCCAATTGTTAGCTGTACCACATCCGTAGGTAGAACTTGAAGTTGACGCATGAGATTTAGCAGCATATTTGTTTGACAATAATGTTTTGTTTTCATAAATACTTTTTGCATGTACTTCATAAAACTGTTTAGATGAATCTCCAATTCTACCATAATTATCAGCATTTGTTCTAATTCCATAGTCATCACTATTACCAAATGTGATTATACCATTAACTGTATCTTCTTTAGTAACTACTGAAAGTCGTCTTTTTATATAATCATCACTTATAGGTCTGATTATTGGCTCGTTTGTTAAACCATTGGTAAAACCAGCAATATAATCTAAACCTCCAAAGTCATCATTATCTCCAGAACCATAAATATTAGTACCAATTTCAATACTACGAGCACTTTCATCAGTGTCTATGTCTATGATATTATCTGCAAAATTTGCATTGTTTGCACTTTTTACACTCTTATCTTTATCGGCTGTATTATTTACATTACCAAGCCCAATGTTTGCAGGGGTTATATTAACATTGCCTGTCCTATACGTAGATTCTGCATTTCCCTTAATACCTGAAACACCTGAAATAACAGGAGAGGAATAATCAACTCCATTATAATATATTTTTCCCATATGTTAATTCCTTTCTGTTTATTTTATATTTTACTTATTTACTAATTTACCAGATAAATTGTTCCGTTTTTCTTCTCTAATTCACTTAAAGCCGCATATTGTGTTGCTGTTAATTGTTTAATAGGTAAATCTGCAATTACTAACTTCCTAAATTTCGCTGAACCTGCTGAACCATTTGGAGCTGAAAGCACTGTGTTTGCCGTTCTTGAAGTCCCATTATCATAAAATTTCGCATTAATAGCGGCTTGTGTCATAGTTCCATCAGTAGCAGTACCTACTGTCGTATATAACTTAGTCAATCCTGCGGTAGTTGCAGTACCGATAGCGTATGTTGTATCTGTAAACTTAGCATTTGCAGGAACATCGCTATTTACCGAATGACCATTGACAAGTCCTGCGTTATTTGAATAATTAGCACACCCACCAAAAACAGCTTGTCTACAGTTTTCAGGCAAAGCAGAAACATTATTCATATTAACTGTAACTCCTATATCAGCCCCTATGCCAGAAATTTTGTGAAGACAATAAGAACCCCATAATTCATTGTATGTGCCATAGACTTCCCACGTACTTGTACCTGTTTTCTTCATATAAAAATCTCTATCTTGATTAGTTTGGAATACCTCAAGAATTGGATCGTTGCTACTTGTACTCGCAAATCGAATCGTTATTAAAGAAAAAAGTTTTCCTCGACCACTTAATTCAAAGACAATAGGTCTATTAATATAACTTGAAGTTATTTTTATTGTTGCAATTTTAAAATATTGATATTTTCCACCGCCACCACACATTGCTATGCCACCAGCAGTATTTTTATCTAATTTACCATTCAATACGGTATCAAGTCCTGTTATATCTGAAGTTGCATGAGAATGTTTTTTCTCAGCAAATATATTTTTCAAGTTTGTCAAGAAGGTTTTAAGTCTTCTCAAACTTATTCCATTTGTTTCATTTGTTGCCATTTAAACCTCCTTTAAAATAAATAAAGAGTAAAGGACTCGAACCTCTACTCTCAAAAAATACAAATATTTAATTTTTATTAAGCAAAAAGAGCATTAATCTCTTCATCAGTGGCTTCTACGTAACTTGTACCCTCAATTGAGTCAACTCTCTTAGCAAGTTCATTAACGGAAGTCTGAGCATCCGTACCTGCCTTCTTAGCATCAGCAATAGCAGTAGCAGTAGCACCGCCTTCTGCAAGAGAAGCCTTATTTGCAGCAACATCCTCTTTAAGAGTAGCAATATCAGCTTCCTGAAGTGCTGTATCAGCTTTCTTACCCTGTTCAGCAGTTGCATAATTCTTAGCAAGACCATCTGCATACTTTTTAGCCTCACTAATTGCCTCATTCTTTGCCGTTGCAATAGCAGTAGTAAAATCTACTGAACCAACTTTTTTATCAATATAAGCAACGATTGTAGCAGAATCCTCACCCTCTGGAAGTGTACCTACTAATTTTGCAAGATTGGCAATATCAGTCTTATTTGTCTGAATAGAAGAATTCATTGCAGAGGCATCTTCTGTATGAGTTGAAATCCAGTCAGAAATCTCCTTGAGAGTATCATAAGCTGCTGGAGCATTGGCTACGATAGAAGCTACAGCATCAGCAACTTTCTTATCTACAGAACCGTCACCTGTACCATTAAGTACACCAATGGCATCAGTATTAGCCTTGATAGACTTCTTGATTTCTGTATCATTATATTCTGATGCTGTAATCTGACCTTCAAGTTCTGTTTTAAGAGCTTTAATCTGAGCCTTTACAGAACCTTCAACTGTATCCTCTCCATCAAGTTTATCAGCTATTGCTTTAACTGCGTCTATAGCCTTTGTTACAGTTGTAAGGTCTGTTTCTGGAATTTCAATAGAATAAGCAGGTAATGTGCCTTCTTCAATTGGTTCTTCAACCTTATAAAATTTTAATGTTCGTCCTTCAATTTTAACTGACTTGAGAGACTTAGCATCAGCATCATTAACATATTTCTTTACAAGTCCATCATAAAGTCCTAACTGTTTAAGTGTAATGATTTTTACTTCTGTTGTTGCCATAAAAATTTCCTCCTAAAATAATATTTTAATAATATAAAAAAGCGACACTCTATAAAGAGTATCGCTTAATTACTTAAATAACTTTTCAATCTCAGTATCATCTACAACAAGAGTAGATATTTTCTCATCTATCTTTGTATCTATAATATTTCCGAGATTTTCATTTAAATATTCTGTTGTAATTTGTTTAACATATTCTGAAACTTCTGCTTTAGTTATATAATCTAATGCAGTAATTTTAGCATCAAAATCATTTTCTGTAATATAGTGGTTATCTTCAAGATATTGCTGCGTAAGTAATTCAGATTTAGTTACTTCACCGTTTATCAGACTGTAAATAATTACTTCTTTTGCAGATATATCTTTTACATGTAATTCTGTTTCAGATTTTTCAACTAAGAATAAATGATTAATCGAAGATGAAAAGATTGTAGGATATTCATCAAACAATTTATATTCACCTGAAACGGAATATAAACCATTTTCAAGACTACCTATAATCAACGGATTTGCAAGAGTTCCTGTCTTATTAACAATAGGTCTATGAGCAAGAGCATTATAATCAATAGAAGTTCCTGAATCAGATAATGGAGTAATAGTATATTCTTCATCAACTCTATTGACAATATAACCATGATATACTCCTAAATCATTGTCAGCAATCGCAACAATCTGACCTTCATATGTATCTGAATTTTTATTCAATAATTCTTTTGCTGATTCGACACTATCAAAACGATAAATTCTTGACTTGATATTAAGAAGAGATAAATCGTCTTTAATAAGATACTGTTCATGTGTATCTTTGGTGAAAATCACATCATATTCATCTATATCACCAATTCTTAATCGTTCAGATATTTCATTATAGTTTAAATAGGCATATTTAACTCTATTATTAGATTCTGCCATGATAGCCTCCTTCCTTTAAATATTTTTATAATATAATTGGAATAAGACCATCTTTTGTTTCTTCGGCAATAGCATCCCCCAAATCATTAATAGCAATCTTGTCGCCAACTTGTTTATCATGTGCAGTAAGATAAATTTCTGAAGTGTCCTTGTCCAATTTAATATTATCAGCTTTTGACTCATCATAAGTAGTAGCCATCTTGTCAATCACTTCAAGTTTTACATTAAGTTCATTAACTTTTTGGTCAATTACACTCAATGATTTATCAGAAACAAATTTATAATAGTCTGAAAGTGGAGCAATAGTAATTGTTGTCTCCCCTGTATTAAGTGAATACTCTTTCATTTCTTCCATATCTACTTTATTAAGGGTAAGACATATTTTTATATCTCCTGCAAATCTTGTGAGATTTGTATCAATAGGAAGTGTGTATTTGAAATAGTTCTCTTTATATAATTCTTCATCCTTAACCAGAATTTCAGAATGTACTTCATTCCCCTGATCAACATATTTCAATACTGTCGTAAAATCCGACAGGTCAACATCTTCATATGTTTGAGGTATTAAAATCTGAAGTTTATCAACTAATTTATCACGCTGATAAAGAGTTGTTCTTGTCGTACAAACAAGACTTTTATCAGAATTCATTAAAATTGTATACATATTTCACATCCTTTCATTAGTCTACTAAATATATAGTTCCATTTTTTTTCTCAGCTTCCGATAGATTATTATAATCAGCACTACTCATATGTTTTATTGGATAATTAGAATTTGTATCTTTCTCAGGAATACCAAGATTAACAATATCGTCTTTTGTTACTAATTCAACAGTGCTTACATGTCCAGTTGAGTCAATCGAGACTTTATAAAATCCAACTGTTTTTGAAGTGTAAGTAGGATGAATATATTTATTTGCACCTTCAGAGATTCCTGCGAGCTTATTCTTTTCAAGAGTCGTATAATCATTGCTTGATAATACTTTTCCACTAACTTTATCAACTTTATCAGAAACAGTATTCCATTTTTTACGTTCATCTTTGTTTATATGTATCGTGTTATCATTAGTATGGGAAGATAAGTCACTGTCGTTAGCTTTTGTTCCAATTGCTTTATTTAATGCCTCTTCAACAGATTTGCTTGCTGTTATTGCATCTGCAACCTCTTTTAATGTATCTAATGTCTCAGGAGCACCATTGATAAGATTAGCAATCTTTGTATCTGTGTAAGTTTTTGTTTCTGATTTTGCAGAAGAAATACTTGTTTCAATTTCTGCAAATTTATTGCTTACAACCTTGTTTTGAATAGGATTTTTAGAGGTAGAAGAGAGAGAAGAGTCAATAGATAATGTATAATCATCGTCTGTAACATAGTAAATTGTTCCATTCTTTTTCTCTGCATCAGACAAAGTTTCATAATCCTGTTTGCTAATTTCTCTACTAAGAACACCAGATAATGCTTTCCATTTATTATTTTCAGTCCAATAAACATTTGTGCCTCTTGGATAAGAAAATCTAGCACCTTCAACAAATCTATTATCTGTAACAAATGCTTCGTTAATAGAATATAAATAACCTGCAACTAAACCAGAGGTAGGAAGTTGAGAAAATGATATTACACCCCTTGGAAGTAAAGAACCTTTCCATTCGTTAGAATACTCTCTTGATTTTTCAGAATAATATTTTGAATTGTCTGTAGAATCATTTTCTCTAAATGAATTATTTGTACCTACGGCATAAGATTTAGATTCTAAAGCACTGTTTTCAGCATTCTTCTCCGAAGTAGCAGAAGCGGTTTCAGAAGCTTTTGCATTTGTTTCACTTGTTTTTGCATTGTTTGCATTTGTCTGAACTTCCTGTGCTTTTTGATTAATTGTGTTTAATGCACCATCTGCTCGAAAAATAAAATCATTTGCTTTATCAATTGCAGCATTTGTTTTACTTGTTGCTTCATTTGCTTTTTTAATAGCGTCAGCAGTATCTGTCTGTCTTTTATTTTCAGCAGAAACTCGATTTGTCTCATTTTCTTTACGAATATTTTCGTTTTCAATACGCTGATTTTCATTATCAGTCAATGTTTTATCAAGAACTTCAACCTTTTTATTATTATAATCAATCTGTGCAAGGGCATTAGTAAGAGCATTGAATTCATAAGATGACTCAATCTGTGAGTGTTCTAATGCAGTAGGAGTGATATTAACAGTAAAATTCATTGTTGATAAAACAGGAGCATTAATTTTTGATATATCATCAATATCTATTGGTTTTTCTCCAGATGTGAAAACTTTTTCTATAAGAAATACATCAGCTATTGCCTTTCCTGGTGCGGCAAGAGTTTGTTCTGTTAATTCAACAAGAATTTTTCCCTCATTATTAATTTCACACAAATTAAAAACACCTAAAGAATCAGGCTTCCTTAGACGCACAAAAGCAGATATTGCATTTTTGTCTGGTGCGAATAATAATCCACGATCAGAGCATGTTATTTCTACAATACGAGCAGAATCATATTGTTTTGCATTGATACACACCATATTTTTATTATAAAAATCAAGCGTAATTTTTGCTATAGTTTGTAAACTCATCTAATTAAATACACCTCCTTATTTTATTTTTCCACCAACATCAGTATCTTCAAGTGCATCAGAATAATAAATTTTCTTTGAACACAAAGTTGAAGTTTCAACATGATAACCGACATTAGCACCAGAAAATCTTGAACGAATAGGAACACTAAGAACAACCGCATCTCCAACAATTATTTCAAAAGCCTTTGAAGTAGCTCTTAAATGTGCATACACATCAAGATCGTCCATAAATTCATCTCGACCTAACCAACATAAATCAAATCCATCATTGCCGACATAAAATCCTTGTTTGTCCTCAGATAAACTTGTTCTACCATTAGTTTTTAAGCTGCCATTTATATCGGCATTACCGGCATACATATATCCATCTGACCGCACATACCAATTTCCATAATATTTATTATTCTTTTTTTCTTGACATGAATATACCCAGGTTGCAGCACTTGTTGGTGGTTGAATCCATGCTCGATATTGTTCAAAATCTCTATAAATAGCACCGCCGTTTTCTTCTGAAGTAATTTTCCACTTTCCGATTTCTCCCGACTTAGCAATAATATTTCCATTAATAGAAAGTTCATCGTTAAGATATGATAATTTTCCACCTGCAAAAACAAATTCACCATTATTCAAATCAATATGAGTTCCTGAAGTTACAACTCCGTTCTCATCCGTTGCATAATTTAGTGAATAAATGTCACCAGAAATAACTTTACCAGATAGCAGAAGTTTCGTATTAACACAATACTCTTCATATGTAATACCATTAAGAGTATACTTTTGCTTACCAATTGCTGTTTCAGCAGTTTTCCAGTTGTCAGAAGTATAAATTATTTCATTATTACTTAAACGGCATTGTTCAGGACTATAATCATTATTTTCATCATTCCATGAACGTGCGAGAAGTCCGTGTTCATCAAAAACAATCGTGGAATTTGAATTCTTTATGTTATATAATGCTGAATCAAGACCTTCGTTTAACATTTTATCAAAATTTTTATCGGCATTAGCACCTTGAGAAGCTTGTTTCTTTACAGAAGAATAACTTGTACTCATAGACTGAGCCTTAGATAATATATCTTTTACCGTATTAACAGTTGGAGAACCTATTCGATAAGCGTCAGAAAAAGTTACATTAAATTTTGTTATATCAGAATAATTAATTGTTGCATCAGATAAACGAATGTCATATAATTTTTTATCAATTTTAACCTTAATAAAATTACCCAGTGCAAAATCATTGAAGAAATTTTCAAAGACACGATTACCAAATTCATCAGTCACCATAAGAAAATTTAAAATAGAACCCGAAATTGTATATTGTTTCTCACCAGATTTGATAAGTTCTTTTTTTGCAACAGTAATTAATTCATTTACCTTTTCAATTAACTCTTCATTAGAAAGTCCATCTGATACATAATTATCATTACTATAATCATCTTCCCTGATATAAGACACATATATTTTATACAAGTCTTCACCAACAAATTTTTTGAAATCAAGAGAAGAATGTGTAGCATTTATTAAAGACTCTAAACTTTCCTTTAAAGCTGTGATTATATCTAACTGTTCTCCTCTGAATTTTACTTCATCCTGTAATGCAAGAAGCTTGTTATAATAAGGAAGATATATTGTTTTGTAAAGTGGAGAAGAAGTAGTAGCAGTTTTTTGTTCTATAAGAATGTCAATAGCTGATTGATAGGCGGATTCATAAGAATTTAATCGCTGTAATGAATATTTGTGAATTTCTTCTTTAAAATCATCAAGTTTATCTATCTTAAAAATATCTTGCAATCCTTGATCATTGAGTTTAGCCATAGCCTTTTCAACTTTTTGATTTGTAAAAGCAATATAATCATCATTTAATTCGATAGTAATGTATTCTTTAGATTCAGCTTTGTCATCCTCGACAGAATAGCTTTTTACACTAAATTTACCTGTCCATATTTGTGATTTAAGTGTTGAACCCTCAAGAATTTCAACTTTATACATAGATGTATCAATTAATGCCTTTGCCATTGCAAGAACAGCATTATTAGCTGTATAAACAGATATTTTACTTACATCTGTAACTGCTACAGGAGAAAGATTAGAAGTGGTAAGTAAAGCAAGTTGACTTTCAGCAGTTTTTTCAGACTGTTTAAAAGTTGGCATCATTGAATTATTTAAATATGAATATACATCAATTGTATCATAATATACAGAAGATATATTCCCCCAACCAGTATATTCTGCTAAAACAGAAGTGTATTTTGTATCGGAATAATATTTCTTTATGTATGATATAACTTCATTATATTGATCTACAGTTGCTGTATCTAAATTGAATTTTTTTGTATACAAATATTCATCTGTTAATGTATTATATTCGCTTATCTTATTTTGTAATTCCTGTGGCATGTCTTTCAATGTATCTTCATTAAAATAATATATACGATTTGTTCCATTCGGATTAACATTCATGATTGTTGCATTTATTAAATCATCGCCACCAATAATTCTAAAACAATTTTTAATAGAATCGGTATTTGAAGTTAATGTTATATCAGTTCCTAAATTTGTCTTATCTATAAGAATAGGTGTATTATTACCAAAACGTTCATGAATATTTTTTGATTCACATTCAGGACAAATTTTAAAAACATCTTCACTTCTATAACTGCAATCTAAACAAGTACATTCCAAATCATATACATAAATACTACGTGTTGTTGTATCAAACATAAAAATGCAACCAATTTCTTGAGCAAGCGTACTTGTAAGAAAATCATAAACGCTTGTACCATCAATACTAAAAGAACGCTGAATATTCATTAAGGTAGAATCAACATGAGCAATAGAATAGTGAGGAGCAATTTCGAGAATACGATTTAAAAGAGAAGATCCAGGTTTATCAGGATTGTAAAAAACTGTGGCTTCTGTATATTCTTCACGAGCAATGTCATCTTCAGTATTAATTTCAATATTATGTAATATAAGCTGAGATAGTTCTGCTTCACATAAGGATTTTGCTGTTATAGTTTTCTTTGTATTAATCTCAGATTCGTCTGTATTAACTGTGATTTCAAACCACTCATCATAATCTTTAACATATACTGTTTTGAAATCAACAATACGATTCCAAAGTGGCTCGTCTATTTCATTCATTTTCTTATATACAGCTAAACTTAACTCGTCTGCTGCATTAAATTGGGGATGGTATGTAATTGAACTGCCAGGAATATTATTAATTTCCCCAATTTTGTTTAAACTACGTGTACCTAAGATAATTTTAGGTTGTCGTATATTTGTGTTTGTAATTTTCATCCTTAGTAAATCATTTAAAACATAATTATTTATCATATACCAACCTTCTTTCTTGAACTAAATTTAATAATCATATTTACATCAAGGGAAGATATATAATCATTCTGTCTGTTTTCATATGTATTAATTATCTTTAGATAGTTATAATTGAAATCATCTGTAATATTATGAGATTCATTATTACTGCGAATGATTTTATGCTTATTATCAATGATAATCATCTCATTTTCAGAACAATTTAAGATTTCAAGAATTTCATCATCAAGTGAATTTGAGATAGTAAGATTCCCTGATGCATTACAAGTGATTTCAATATAAGGATATATTTCGCCTATTTCATCTGAGTCATCATATATATTGAAAGATTTTCCAGAAAAGTAATATACAATCTCATCAGAAAACGCATATGGAGCATTAGAAGTAAAAGTACAATCTATACCATATATTTCATTACAAATTTTAATTGCTTGTATATTGAAGCTTCCAAAATATCTTATATTTTCATAATTATTTTCATTTATTTTAAAAACCTTATTTGTATTTCTACGATTTAACCAGCGATTAATTTCACCATATTCTTCAGGAGTGATAATAGCAGGAGTGCAGTTGTCCATTTTACACAACTGGAAATTACAACTGTATGCTTCTGAATATGTTGCCCCAAAATTTTCAAATTCATCCTGACCTGCAACTTGAATTGAATTAAATGTAAGATTTGAACCTGTTGAGACAGTTTCAGAACCCCCAGAAGAATCAAAAGTAACAACAGTCAAGCCAAAATCACTTGCCAATTTGTCATCGTATTGAAAATCAGTAAACATAATATCCCTCCTTGTTATTTTTTATAATAAAATTATTTATCAGTACATAATGACTTTACTATTGAATCCAATTCAATAAGTTTTTTATTGTATTCTTTTTCTATTTTAGTTATATTAACTATTTTCTCATTTTCTTCCGTCAAGATAGAGTGAAGTCTATTATTTAATTCGTTATATGTTTTCTCAGCGATTAAAGCTTTTTCTATAATATTTTTTGCATCGTTTGTTGTAGAATTAACACCTTCTTCAAAGAGCGAAGTATGAATTTCAAGCTCAGTGTTTCTTTCTTTGAGTTGCTGATTTTCCTTTTCAAGTAATTTACAATGTTTCTCAAGATACTCTATTTTTTTATCAGCTTTTGATTTTATTAATTTGTTTGACATATGTTCCTCCATTTAAGTAAGTTAAGTGAAAAAATAATATAAACACTTGATTCGGTGCTGTATTTGTGATAATATACAATTATCAACATGTAATATGTTATTTAAACCATAGCACAAGGTGCATTGAAATAACTTTTTATATTTGAAAAGTTTTTCATTATAGTATTACATGTTGATTTATAGAATTAACAAAAAGCACATCAGAATATTCTGATGTGCTTTTATATATTTTGTGTATTTAGTTGTAATTAAAACGAACAGGATTAATCTTGATCTTCTAAATATTTTTGAATAATTTGTATTCTTCTTTGAATATTATTAAAATTTTTTTCTGAAAATTCTTCGTTATATTTTTTTATATAATTTTCTGTATCTTTTGGTGTTACTTTTATACAACTTTCTGTTTTGGCTTCAATAAGTAAATTACGAATATCTTTTTCATATTGAATCATTCTTTTTTCAACTTTAAGTTGCATTTCTTCGAACTCTTCTTCATGTCTACGTTCTTCTTCATATGTACTTTCAACAATTTTAACCCTTAAACGGCTACTCATGTCGATAATTTGAATTTCTTTTTTCTTATATTTAGACATAAATTATTCCTCCTCGTTGATATTTGTTGGAGTAATATAAAGACCTTTGTATATTTTATCAGTAAGAATAATTAAATTAGATAAAGGTATTATATTATCTGTAATGAATTTCTCCATTCTTATTTTTGAATCTTCAATTATGTATCCATTTTTTGTAACTATTTGAAAAATTCCTAATAATTTTCCGCTTTTACAATATAAAGGTATAGCAATATATTGAGTATATTGGGATAAATCCGTTTCTATAGAAACTTTCTTAAATAAAGTTCTAACTTCATTGTTATTTAGTGCAATCTCAATACCAGAATAATTATCTTTAATTAAGTCTGCAAAATGATATTTACATGTAGATAATTTCATTTTCTTTTTATAAGCTGTTGGTCTGATTGTAATAGGACTTGAATGACATATCATATGTACCCACTCTTCACCATTTTTATCTAAAGTATAAGAAACAAAACTAACGAACACTTTTGAATCATCGGTATTGTTACAATATTGTTCTATCAACTTTCTACAACAAATACAAATATCATCTATATATTTTATTTTATCCCATGCTTTATTAGAAACTGTTCCAGTTTTAAATATATTGTTAGCAAAAGAATTAATTGCCGAAGCCCATACCTCAAAAGTATTAGACAAACTTGAAATCTCAAATGTATTAGTTTTATATAAATTTTCCATATGTGCAATAATATTAGTAAGTGTTAAATTTTGCAATTGTTGTTTTTCCAAATCTTTATGTAAATCATCTTCTTGATTTCCGAAAAAAATTACAAATCCAATTAATATTGCTAAAGATATAATTGTTATAAAAATTAATATGGGTCTTATATTATTTGGAACAAAAGAAATAATTACACCTAGAACAGATATTAAAGACGGTATAATTATTAATATTAAATTTTTAAACCATGTTTTTTGATAAAAATGTTCCCGATTCATACAGTCTCCTATTAAAATATATTATTATGTTTATTATATACCAATAATCGACAATAATCTACAAGAACATATATTCGCAAATCAATATCACGGGCATACTAACATAAGTCAGTACGCCCATAAACCTTATCTAAAGGTCAACATATTAAGCGAATTACGTCCTAACACCTGACCAAATGTACCTTCCTGTACTGCTTTTAAAAACCTCTTATCACTTACCATTTGTTTCATAAAGTCTTCATAATTGTGAACATTTGGTAATGATAATGTGACATCTCCAAATTCTACATCAACCTTATTAGCCAAGTTATTTGATATATTAGGAATATCAGGCAACTTAGCACCTAAGTTATCCATATACATGTTTGGTGTAGTGATACCCTTAGAAAGATTCCAAAGTTTTTCAACTTGGTCTGCATTAAATACCATGTCGCCAGCATCCAACTTACGAAGAGTACCATACTTCTTAGAGAAGATAACTTCTGAACCAAGACCATCTTCATCGGTACGGTGTATACCTGCTGTTGCTGACTTAGTACCGTTACGATATCCGTGCGATTTCATCCAATCGAGCATCCAGACATTTTGATCATAAGTGGCGTAATATTCCCCATCGCCGCCCATTTGGTCATAGTATTGAGAACGAGCTGCGAAATCACTAGCAAAATCGTGCCATTTAAGTCTCCTTTATACCCTCGGTTTCCCGATATTTAATAGGGGAGTGGACTATACAATAATTTTAATAAAATGTTGAATTTAAGATTTATTTGACATAATTTACATAAATTGATATTCTATAAGAGGTACTATCCAAGATAGTAAGGACAGTTAGCCTTCTCCACGGAGTATAAGCCGTGTTTACATAGAAACTCTAACTAAAGAGAATCTAGGAGAGGAGGACTTGCTTTTATGAATATCTCATTACAAGATATATATTATATATTTTCAGGTGTCGCTATTTTATGTGGAGCTTCATATAAAATAGGATATGATATAGGTAGAAATAAAAGAAAGTAGCTGTCCTCAGCCTAGGAAACTGAACAGTTACTTTCTTTTTGAGTAATTAATAATTTCAGGCTACTGTCTGCACTACAGATAGTACCTTTCTTTTTTATAAATATAAGATGTGTAATATCTTTCTACACATTGATATTATATAATACATATTTTTTATTTTCAACATTTTTTTGTAAAAATTCACATATTATAGTCTCTGAGCGTCCTCCATATCTTTCGACTTAGGAGTTTCGTTGCGTCTGAGTGACTTGCACACTCGGTTGTCCCTAACCTATTTACTTTTTATGGTTTCTATCTTATTTGTACGATTACAAATAAAACTGTTGTGTTTTTAACACATACCGCATTCACATTTACCGTTTCCAGTTCCGTTGTAGCGAAATAGGGTTATGGGGAGTTTCCCGCAATTTAATGTGTTTAATGTGGACTAGATTATTGTCAAATCCACAATTGACGTGTCAATGTTCAAGCTGTCTTTATCAAAATCATCTGGTGAATATATCCAATCGACACCACCAGATGAACCACCGCCATCATAATCATTAGAGCCAGAATCCCAATTATTTTCCCAATTATTATCGTAATTGTTTCCACCATTACCATAATCATTATTGTTATTAGAGTTCTGTTCCTGCTGTTGTCTGGCAATTTCTTCAGCCATTCTTTGTGCTTCATCATTACTGTTCTTTAACAAGCCCTGAACAGCAGCGTTAATGTCATTACAAACATCTTTGATTTTATTATTACTGTCAATAAAACTTGTACCAAAATCACCTAAAACCTTAGTTATATTATTAGTGTTTGTACTCCATATATCAGACATGGATTTGCTAAGATTATAACCATAATTTTCGGCAGTAGAAGTAATAGTTTGTGAAATATCAGAAGCATTTTCGTTTGAATGTTCAATAATATCCTGAATCAAATCATCCAACTGATCCAGACGCTGATCAACCCATGATTTCACATCACTTTGAAGCTGATCTAAAATTTTCTCGGTGTCGCTGATTAACTTTTCGTATTCAGTATCTTTCAAATCATCTTTAGCCGTATTAATCTGGTCTTTAAGTTGCTGAATATTTTTCTTGCCTTCCTCAGAATTATCACCCTGATAAGCAGAATATTGTTTTTCCAAAGCATTAAGTGCTTCAGTTTTCTCACGAATAGATTTCTCATAATCGTAAGCATCCTTCATGGTATTCATGAGTTCTTTATATTTATCAATAGCATCTCCAAGCTTATCAATAAAATCAGTATAAGCATCATTAGTCAAATCTTTAATAGCATCTTTTTCACTCATTGCAGATTTAATTGCTTCCTGCTCTTTGTCAATAAGGTCTTGTTTTCTGTCAAGTAATTCCTTGTCATAAGGGTCATTTGTCAAATCTTCATTGATCTTAGAAATCTCATCCTTATAAGCCTTTGCCTGATTAAGATACAATTGATATTTCTGTGCAAGTAAAGCCTGTGCAGCCTGACCTTCTTTTGTCATATTACCGTCATCGTCAGTTATACCAACATCTTTAAGCAACTCAACAAGGAAATCCGTTTCATTGATAAGGTCTTCAACATCATCACGAGTCCTGTCAAAAGCATCCCAATTAATCTGACGAATAGCATTATCGTATTCGATAAGTGCTTTTTCTGCATCAAGAATAGAAGAAGTACAATCATCTATTGATGACTGCATATCATACCAGTCTTCGCTGTATTCTTCGATTTTACCAGAGTCAATAGCTGAATTAAGTGCATTTACAAGAGCTGTTCTTTCTTCCTTGAGTTTATCAAGATTCTTCTGTTCCTGTTCAATAAATGAATTATTAAGCAGAGTAGAAGCAAACCAGCCTTTTGTATCTATAATGTCAGCTTCTTTTTGAAGTAAATCATTCGTCTTTGTAATCTGGTTTATCTGTTCTTCATACTGTGATTTAAGATTATCAAACCTACTTTTAGCAAGCCCCTTTAACTCAATACCAAGTTCCTGAACAGCAGTCTTGGCATCTTGTGCTTTATCATAAAAATCCTGACAATCAGATATAGCATTCTTCAAGTCTTCATCATAAATAACATCAATGCTTATTGAACCATTCGCAATCTGATTCTTATAATAATCATCAAGACCATAACCATTAAATGCGTTTATGTAATATTCATAAGCCTGTGACTGTGCATTTATTTCATCTGCAAGCGTACTCATAGAATCTGATAATGCGTTATTACGATTAAGCCATGTACTTGTTGTATCTGATACGACATTCTTTAGACTTGAATATGCCGTAGATATTCTTTTTATTAAGGGTTCAATCCAATTGAATTTTTCTTTAGTATCTTTTGATGAAGAAGATGATGAGGAAGAGTCATCTTTCCCAAGAACATTCCAATCCAAATCAATATTTGCTTTAGCAAAAGAACCGGCTGCATCATTAAGTGACTGTATAATCTGGTTATATTTATCATATATAGCCATCTGTTTAACTCTTGCTTCTTCCATTTCAGGAGTAACAAGGTCGGAATCATCCTGAACATCAAACTCAGGATTAGTTACAAGAGTGTAAAGACCTGTAACAGAATCTTTTTGTGCTGTATAATAGCCTGTCCAGATTGACGCAAGTTCAGCCATTAACTGTTTATCAACGTCAAGCTTTGCTTTTGCGAGATTATTCCAGTTCTTAATATCAAAACCGTAATTTTCAGCAAGACCATTAAACAAAGTTTCATTGTTATTCTTAACATTTGTAAAGAAATCTGCATCAGTTTCATTTTTCTTTACAAGAGAGTTAATATACTGCTGTGTATCTTCAGCATAAACATTTTCAAGCTTTGAAAATAACTCCTGCTCGGTGATAAGACCAGACATATAATCTGCAAGATATTGCTTTGCTTCTGGGAACTGCTTGATAATTTTCTGCATTGAATCAACACCGATATTACCTGTCTTGGCAATTTCGGATTGAAGTGACTGCATAAGATCCGCTTCTGATTTAAGGTCAGCGAGAGTGGCAGTTTTAGATTTGTCATCCGTTTCTGTAAGAAGAGAGGATGGATCGTCAAACTCTACAGGTTGTTCTACAGGATTTTCTTTTGCTTCCTGTTGAACTTTTTCCATTGCTTTTTTATACTCAGGAACATATTGCTTAAAAATATCAAGCCATGATAACATACTATCATATGCCTGTTGATTAAAGTCATCTGTTCCCTTTGCTTTTTCCATCTTTTCTATTTCATCAATTAATGAATTATATAAAGATTCTCTATTCTTTTCAAAATCTTCTGTAAGAATATCAAGCGTTTCCTTTGCATTATCAAGATTTTCTCTGGTTGTATCATTTTCAGCTTCGTTAAAATCATTTAATGCTTGATTATATGCATCTGTTGCAAGTTTAAGTTTTGCTAATTGTGCCACTGAAGAATCGTTTTCATTTCCACCAAGTGCAGAAGTCCAATCTATATTATTTGAAGAACCATCTCCACCATAATTCTTTGAAACTCTTTCAATGACATCTTTGGCATTTGTACTTTTTGTGTCGTCTCCGCTTTCGTTAAATTGTGTATTAAATTTATTTTCTGCGGTACGTGTTTGAGCTTTTAATTCTTCATCATTGGCTTGTTTTAGTTTTTCAATTTTTTCATCAAGTAAAGCATTCTGGTATTTAAGATTCTCAATCTCTGTTTTCTGTGCATCTGTAATTGTACCGTTGCTTTGAAGTTCTTGTAATTCTTCAATTTTCTTTTTGTTTGTTTCAATTTCGGAATTGTAATCTGATATTGATTTCTCATTATCTGATATTGTTTGTTCAGATTTTTCAAGAGATTCATTATATTTATTGACTGCTGTTGTTCCATCAGCCCAGTCTTGAACTGCATTTACACTCCATATAGCAAATTTTATAGCTGCTAAACTTCCCGCAATCGCTAATAAATAAGGATGTGCTAATGCAAGATTCTTGAGAGATGTTCCAAGACCTGTAACTGCATTCTTAAAACCAATAGTTTTAATAGTGGCTACACTTTGTGAAGCAGACATCGCATTCGTTGAGGTAACATTTGATAATTCAGCAGCAGTGGTTTTCAGTGTTTCACCTTTAAGTCCTTTGTTGGCTAATATTCCTGCAATTTGCTTTTCGTTTAAAGTTGTCTGGGCAAGAGCTAATTTCACTGCTTCTACAGAATTATCTTTAAGAGCATTGGAATATTTATATATTAAAGTTGCTTCATCATTAAACCCATCACCTGATTTATTATAAAATAATGATACAGTATTTATCTTATTTAAAATAGCAGAAGTCTCTCCAAGTTCCTTTAGTTGCATTACTGAAATAAATAATGTATAATTATATATATATTATAATAGGAGGTTAATAGTATGAATAATAAGAATGATGATTTTTATGACAATTATGATGACAAATCAGGTAAAGGTGTATTGACAGTTGGAGGTAGTATATTAGGATTATTATTTTTAATTATATCATTTGTTACATTAATAGACGAGGGGAATCCTTTTCCTCTAATAATAACCATTTGTTATATTTCTATTATTGTCGGATATATTTACTATCAAAAGAAAAATAGTAAACTTTCTGATGATTTTGTTCCTAGCAATAAAACAAAAGAAGAAATATTGGATGAATATGCAGCAATTCATAAAACAAAAGAAATGAGAGAAAAAGAATATGAACAACGATTAGAGCAAGCCAGAATATATCAAGTCAACGCACAGGCACAGGAATGGTTAAATAAACCTAAATGCCCGACTTGCGGTTCTACAAACATCAAAAAGATAGGTGGCATAGAACGTGGGGCATCAATTGCTACATTTGGTATCTTTAGTAAGAAAATTAATAAGACTTTCAAGTGCAATAATTGCGGATACACATGGTAATTTGTTAATACTTTACAAAACAAATGTTCCGACTATTCTCATCAAATAATACGTGGTAAAATATTCCATATATTAATAGATGGATGTGATGTCAATGAAACAGATATATAAAGTTCATTACAATGGAAAAGCAACAGAAAATAAACCTTCTGATTTAATGGATATTGAAGTAGAAGAAGTAGGAAAGTGTCCGTGTTGTGGAATTGCGACAAGCCCAACATTTTTAGAAGGATTTGCAATTCCTCATGCTGATTTACCACATACAATTTATGCATATACTGCATTATATTGTACAAGTTGCCACTCAATATATACGGCAAGATATATCAGTAATAGAGGGGTATCAAATTTACAATTGGATAGTGTTTTCCCAAAAGTCGCAAAAGAGATTTCATTTTCTGACAACATAAATGAGTTATCTCCAACATTTGTTTCATTATATAATCAGGCATCAGTTGCTGAAACCAATATAGAAATATACGGTCTTGCTGGAATTGGTTACAGAAAATCTTTAGAATATTTGATAAAAGACTACCTTATAAAAATGAAACATCAAGATAAAGATACAATTACAAAAATGGATCTTGGTAATTGTACTAATAAACTTGAAGGAACGATTAAGGATATCGCCAAGGCATCAATCTGGATTGGTAATGACGAAACACATTATTTTCGTAAAAATCCAGAATATGATATAGAAGATTTGAAATCTTTCATAGATGTTCTTATCCACTTTATTGAGATTGATTTTGCCACAGAAAAAGCAAAAAGTTTAGTAAATAAGAAATAAAAACAATATACATAGTATTTAATCAGCCAACATCTTCTCGTCTTTGAGGAGGTGATTTGAGTGCATAACTACGATTTTTTAAAGTTGGTTCATGTTCGTGCATATAAACGTAAGAGATTCGGCAGAATCGAATACGTGTGCGAACACTATCGCTCTTATCCGTGTAGATAGGAGAAGAGGTCGATAGCCTGAGATGAGAGCTACACAGATGTTGACTGATTAAATACTATGTATTTTTTGTTTTAAAGGTGATTATATTTATCAAGCTGATTCTGATGGTAACGGGACTATCCTACTTTATGTAGTTGATGATGGACTATTTACAAAAGAATATACTAAAACGGTAGAATAGGAGAGAACGCACATGCTTACAAAAGATCAAGAGAAGACATTACACTGGTTACTATCTCTCAAAGCAGATATTAAAAATACCATTACAATAAGCAATTTAATGACAGAATACCCAAATGGATATACTGACAAACAAATTATCAAGAAATTAAATGAATTTGAAAATCTCGGATTTGTAACGATCAAATGGTATAGCCCAAATCATAACAATCTCAATTATGCTGTTGATGTAACCGTATTAAAAGATGGTATTAATTATTTTGCTGATAAGAAAAAGAATAGAACTTCTAGTAAAAGAGATTGGATAAAAACTTATATTCCAGTAACAATTTCATTTATAGCATTACTTAAATCATTTGATACAGAAATTATTTGGCTATGGAAGCAATTAATGCAATTGTTGAAATAATAACAGGAGTCCAAAATGTTAATCTAGGGTGTCTATTAGCAAATTGGTTCATTGGGATAATTATTTTGTCATATGTAAAATCTATTTAAATCACAACCTTTCTGCAAATATTTTGTTGAATTGGAGATACTACTATGAAAAATACACAGAATAAAGATAAAGATAATACAACTAAATCAAAACAAGCAGATTAAATAGATAGAGTAGTGAGAAATTGCTACTCTTTTTTGTTTTGTGAGATAACGAAAAAGACCGCCCTTAATTTGGGGCAGTCATTAATTGATTGTTTTATAATACTACAAGTTGAAAGCGGGTGCAAACAACTTTATTGACATTTCTTATATTTTATTATACTCAAATGAGATAATCTTTCTTTTGAATATAATAGTAGAATAGAAAAGTAATGAGAGATCACTAATCTTTTTATTTGTATTAAAAAAGAGCAGGAGATTAATCCTACTCTTCGTTGTTTATAATAAAAAAGATTGGATAAACAATATCCAATCTTTTTTAAAATCACTTATTGCGTAGCTGGCTTTACTTCAAAACGAATACCCTTCTACAAATGTCACATAAAAACAGCTAGACTTACCAATTTTACTTGTGCTCTTCTGTTAATCTAATACTATCATACCACTTATTGAAAGTCAATATGTTTTTATTATTTTTGTGTATTTTTATTGTTATTATATTCAATGTTTTATCATATGTTACTGAAACATCACTTTTTCCTATTATTGACCACAATATTCTTTTAACATCTTCAAATGACAGATTTGTTACATTATTTAATGAATATACTATAAAGATATAAGATTCATCTCTACTTATATCGAAATTTTTTATTGCGTCAATGGAAGGAGATGTAAATAGGTTCATAAAATCATAATATAATTTTTCATAATTTTTATAAAATTTGTTATAATCATCAAGTGATTTTTCGATTGATAATGATATATATTCACATACTCTATTATAAACTGTTCTAATTTCATTTGGTGTTGGAATTAATAGTCCATCATTCTCAAGCCATCTTTTTGGGATTTTATCTTTATGAAGTATTAATATTTTGTCAATCCTTGCTATTGAATTAATTGAAACAATTCTACAACATAATAATTTCCTATATTTTTTCCACCTGTCTTTAGTATATGTTGTTAGTGGAATTACATAATACATTTCTGTATTTTTTATACTCTTTAAAATTAAAGCAGGATGAGTGCCACTGAATTCAGCATTATTAGTACCTTTAAAATCCACTGAATAAATGCCAGAATTTATTATATGTTTCATAAATATCTCCTAATTGCAATTTTATTGGTAACTTATACCAATAATACAATTATACGACAAGATTTTACATATATCTACAAGAACATTTGTTTAGTATTTTCGTACTTGACAAAATATTCAGTTGATTGTTACATAATTCTTATGATATTATATAATTATTCAAAAACATTAAGAGGTTACATTATGCTAAAAATCCATTATTGTCCTAATTGTCACAGAATTACATATACACATTATATTAAATGCATATGTAGAACATGTGACATTGAGTGCCAAAATCTTGATATAGAGTTTGAAAAGTTCTTCTCAATGACAAAATCCGAAAGAGAAGAGTATATTAACTCACAATTACAAAATTAGAACTATTGTTCTGGATTGTATTTGATTTAATACAATGGTAAAATATAGACATTGGAGAAACAACATAGATGTGTGCCATAACACTCTATAACCGAAGGTTGTCCCAATGTCTATTTTTTATGGCAGTCGGAATAAATATCTGCCCGTTCTGGGCTAAAAGAATATTCCCTACTTATTTATATTCTTACTAAGAAGGGAGGTGAAAATACATATTGAATATGTTATATGCTGAAATAATCAGTTCTATGATTCTTGGAATATGTTATGTAATATGCCATGTAGCTTCAATTATTGGCAAATGTTACATCGCTAAAATCTGCAAAGACTACAGCGATTCCAAAACTGGAAGTTTAGCAGAAATGACTTCTAAGGATATCAATATCAATCTTCATCATTAATGTTCTTCATTTATATATTTATTCTCCTTTACTTCAATGATAGGGCTGTCTCACGACAGTCCTATTTTATTATTAATCACTAATCTTATAATCAAGTCAATATGCATAAAAAGACTCTTTAATACTATACATTTTCCTCAAAACCTATGTTCTGAATTGTAAAAATATGATATAATGATATAATAAAAATATCTGGGAGGCATACTTATCCAAAAGGTAAGCGTAAGGGAGCCAGATAATATATAATTAAAAATATAGTCGGTCGCCGAGCAGGTATTGCTTGGGCAATAAACCCCTTCAGTGTTTCTGTTGTATACAAAGCAGAAGAAACTAATAAAAGGAGGAACGACATTATGAATTGCCATATTAGAATGAGCACGTCTTTTGTTATTGCGCTTATAGCGTTGTTTATTGTCATTAAATTATGTTTTTAATTATTGAATCTGGTGGGAATATTATTATTATTTTTACATAGGAGAGTAGATTTTTCTACTCTCTATTTTATTATTCTCTGTTTTATAAGTTATTTTTGGAATTTCCTAGTTGAGTGAAACACACACTCAAATACATTACTGAATTCCGAAATCGCAATGTACACTATGCATTATAAGCGAATGTCATACTAAGGCGATGACTCACTTAGAGGATGGGTATGTCGTTGGGGATTGCTCTCTTATATAGATATTCTCTATACATGACCTTTCATTTCTATATATAGTCAACATTATAAAAATGTAGAGTGCCGTCCTGCTCGTTGCCCGTTGTTAATGATACTTAGACACCTATCAAGTCTCCTCGATATTCTCATATATCCACATATACAATTTTTTCTACTTTCGCAACCTCATCCAATATAACTATATGGATTACGGTTTGTTATGTGATCCGTGGGTAGTTTGTTATGCTACCAAGCATTCAAGCATTTACTCCTCCATGTAAAGTTTATACTCCGTTGTGTGTACAGAGTTTGTATTAAGAATCCCATGTATCCATAGACTTGATTACAACGCCATTATGTTATTCTCTTATCTATGATTGACCAACTAAAAAAACTGTTGGAGAGAGTTTTTGTGTAAGGTTTGAAAACCCAATCAAAATTCTTAATAAATTTAAAGATACCTGTGCCAGCACCACCAAACAAACCAATAGTGCCAACTAAACCTAATTTATCAATTACAAAACCTATAGCTGACGATAAATCTGTTAAACCATCAACAATTTTACCTAAATCATCACGATTAGCAATATCTTGAACAGTTCCAACCCAAGTTTGCTTTAATTCATTAAGCTTGTAGGTAATTGACTGTTTTGCTGTTTCCATTTCTTTATCAGAGCTGCCAATAGCATTATCCATAACATCAAGAGCTTTTTCAACTCCTTTAAAGTTCTGAATAAGAGCAGCACCAGCTTGAGCCTGTGTACGACCAAAAGCTTTAAGAAGGAAATCATTCTGCTGTTTCTGTGACATCTCATCCCAGATGTCGGCAATTTCTCTAAAATAATCTACTAAATTTTTAAACTCTGTTGTAGAACCAGGTTTAAAAACAGATACACCTTGAGCATGTTCAGCAGTTTTTGTTAAATCAGCTAATTCACCTGTAATATTTGCTAAATCAGAAGAGTATTCTTCTGTAGATTCATCAAAAGATCGTAACCTTAGAGCAACGCTTCTGAGAGACGTGCCGCTTTTTTCTGAGTTCTGAAGGACTTCTTGTATGCCTGAAAATAAAGCAAAAGCATCTTTTGTAGAAGTTCCAACAGCGGCAAGTGCAGCGGCAGAACGTTCCATACCTTCTACTATATCCTGATTGTCTTCAGCCATCGCATTACCAAGTGCATTTATATCATCCATTATCTGAGATTTGACATCTTGATATCCGATATCCCACGCCTTCATGATGCTGACAAGACCTTCTTGGGCTGTTGTAGTATCCATACCAGGTGAAATCAAGGAGAATTGTGAACTTAACTTAGCCATCTCAGTTGCGGCTTGTTTCGAGTTGTATCCAAGACGACTCCAACTACTTGCTTGATCTATGATTTCTTTGGTTGTTACACCCATTTGTTTTGCAACATCATTAGAGTCGTAGTAAAACTGTTCAAGTTCAGATGAGTTCATTGCTGTAGTTTTCTTTAAATCAACTAAAGCATAATCAAGTTCTTTTACAGTGTTGAAAGCCTGTTTACCCAGATTAATAACGTCATAAAATCCGAACATTCCAGCCATCTGAGCAGCTAATTGATGGAATCCACTATTCTTTAATGTATCAAAGAAACTTCTGCCAGCACGTCCAGCTTCGACTTCTGCATTATAAATTTTCATAATCTCACCATGAATTCTATCCAAACTCATGCTAGGATTGCCACTTTCAATTTCCTTGTAATAAGCCTTAATTTTAGCTTTTGCCTCAGAAGACATCTTACTATTTTCATTGAGAAGTTTGTGAATCTTGTCTAATTCTTTCTGACCTGAAACAAAATTATATCCCTTTTCAGCAGCCGACATATTAGTAACAGTGGAAATTGTCTTTTTAATTTCAGACTCATATTCTTTCAAATTCTGAACATCATCTTCGCTGGCTATACCGCCTTTAGCTTTAATATTATTGAGTAAATCTTCATACTTTTTAACAGCATCCTTGACAGCTTGTACATTCTTTAAATATTCATCACTTGTCCAACCACCATCGTTAAATCTGGCGATAGTAGCATTATAAGCACCTTTCTTAGTCTGGTAAGATGCTAGTTTATTCTCGTATTTATCAAGAGATGGAACTTTTATGTTGTCTAATACATCTTTGAGTTTTGCGGCTGATTCAGCAGAACCTTTTGAAGCTTGATCAAATAGTTCCATCATATCAACCCATTGTTTCCATGCGATGATATCAGGATTTTCTGCTTGCATAGAAGACAAATTCTTTCTTGCATCCCATGCAACCTGTTTTAATTTCTCAACATTCTGTGTCTGTAACTCAATCTGATTTGCTTCACTGCCAGTACCTTTATCCTTGGCTTTAAGATTATTGAACTTTGTCATAGCATCCATATAATCTTGGATTGCTTTTATATTTTTATCCCATTCAGCTTGAATTGCTTTTGCTTCTTGTTCCGCATTTTTGGCAACTGCTTTTGCATCATATACTGTTTCACTTGCATTTAAGACTTGTGGTGTGCTATTTTCTCCAAGGTAATAAGAACTACCATTTCTCAATGTTGCTTTATATGAAATATCTGGCGTACCATCGGTAGTTTGCTTAGTTGTCTTAACTATCTTTGTAATTTGTTCTGCTTGTTCACGAAGTATTCCAAATTTGGCAATTATATCATCAAAACCCTCTGTATTAGGAGTAAAACTGATATTATCCAGTGCCTTGTCAGTTGCCACAGCTTCTTGTTGTACTTTTTGTTCAGATTGTGCAACCTGTTCTAAATTTTCAGAAGTCTTAGGAAATGCGTCTTTCGTTCCAGATGAAATATTCGATTCTTGTGGAGTAGAAGAGAGTGCCTTCTGTGCATTTGATAACTTTGCAAATTCCTCTACTAAATCAGAAACTTTAACAGTTGTAGTTTCTACCTGAGACTGCAATTCAAAAAATCTATCGGTAGGAACAGTATAATCGTCAAGCAACTGCATATGAGTCTTTAAATCATCAAACTGATTTTTTAACTCAGATACTTCTTGAGATAATTTTTTAAACTCTTCATTGTCAACTAAATTTACATCTTTCCCAGAAATACCACCTGAACCGATAGATGATAATTTCTTCTGAGATTCTTCGTACTTTTTGTTTAGCTCATTTATTTTATTCTCTATTTTTCCAATATCAGTAGCAATAGAAGAGGAGTCAATAAATGATTTTCCTTTTCCAATACTAAAAATCTCAGTAAGTCTTTTATCAATCTGACCAAGCATATCAAGTGTATTGCCGCCAATAGTCAAATCAATCGGATTCTGCCCTGCCTTCTTCTGCATTTCCTTAAATTTGGCTTCAATCTGTTTATCATCGAAGTTTACATTTTTGAAATCGAGAACAACCTTGTCAGCCATTTTTTGTGCATTAGCAAACTGTTTCAATAGTGATTGCTCAATAGTCGCATCATCAATTTTTATGGCAAGTTTTAATTCTTCAACCATTTAACTTCTCCTTCCTATATTTCATATTTCTTTCTAAAGTCTTTTACTGTATCTTTGTAAAAATTGACCATTTCGTTGTATGCATTGAAATTAGCTGGTACACCATATCCACCATGCCAATCACCACCATGCCAAGTTCCTAATGGATTAAAAAAGAATTTGCTTAAATAATCTTCACCAGAGATTTTTGATTTTCTACCATAGTCATTCATATCATCTCCTGAAATAAGAAAACTACTAGACACTTGTTTAGATGAAATAAACATAAAAGTTCTATATGAATTTCTTAAATTATTTGTTCTTTCATAATGTGGAGGATTCGTCTGATATGGCTCTCCATAATACCAATCAAGAACACTTCTATAATGTTCAGTCATTTTATATTCAAATTCCTTTGCTATATTTTCAGCCTGTTTTTGTGCAATAGCATGTAACTGTTTCTTTAACTCTGGGCTTATATTTGCCATTCCAATCACCTCCAAAATTTTCACTATAATTTCACTATTTTTACACTAAAATAGGAGAGCAGTATCACCACTCTCCATAAGAAAAGCTCTATACGCTGTGACACGCATAGAGCCTAAAAATTAATACTTCCAAAACTAGGAAATATATGCTATTATATTAATATCTGTGGCAATATAGGTAGATAAGGAATTAATATCTTGGTAGAAACTATTTGCTCGATTGTTACTACAAGTGTTACAGTCTTAGGACTCGTATACACAATTTATAAAGACCATAAAGATGAATAATCTTATGGCAAAAGTTACTTAGTAACCACAGATATGAGTATCTACTTGAATTGTCAATTAGATAGAACGGCAGAAGACCAGTCACCTTCTGTTACACAAAACTATAATACAAAACCTATGTTTGCATAAGTTCTTGAGGTATAGCAAGACAAGTAGAGAAAATATTTGCTTGACAATAATAAAAACAAGAGTATAATTGTTCATAGAGCAAATAAAAATACCATTATAAAACAATCCTTATCTTGGAAATGCAATCTGACTAATTGCAATAGTCCAAAGATTATACAACAGGAGAGTAGTCAATGGCAGAAAATAGCATCGTAGAAATACGGTGCTATTTTTCTTTTATTAATTATGTATTATTCCATATATCATACCAACTAATCCAAACACAAAATAGTAATGTGCAGTAGTTAATACAAATGGAATAATTGGTTGCAACACTTCAATACAAATTTCATCTACATTGAATAATGTAAGAATCCATCCGCATAGAAGTCCGTATAATATTCCACCTATCATATAAATCCTCCAAAAGAAATTCAAATTTCTTATACATTTATATATGTATTTGTTTCTTCATCTAATTTTAAAAATGCATGAGCCAACGTAGCTTTTCTATCATCCTTAGAAACAAGAGTAGTATATAAATCCTCTGATCCATCATCCTTTTTCAAAAGTTCATTTTCTGCTCCAATTTTATTTTTGTTTTCCTGTTCTAATCTATATTTCGCTAAAAGCATTAGGGCTTCACCACAAGTTCCATTAAAGTTATCTGGAAGATTGAACCAACCTTCTTTTATATAGAACAATTTCTTTGATACCATATCTTATACCTCTTTAAAATTTGCGGTACTGCTAAGTTTATAATCATCAAGAATCTTTCTCAACTCATCATTGGATAAACTATCAATCTTTTTATTCACAACATCAACAAGTGGAGTGAGAGTAGCATTTGCCAAATCAGAAATCCTTCCAATCTGTTTACTAATAAACGCCTGAGTGGTTGTCTCATTAAACTGAGTATCTGACTGTTTCATTGTTAAAATGGTCTTAAACTCACTTAATTCACTCATAGGAATAAGTGGATCAGCTTTATCAGAACCAACCATTAAAATATCAAGTAAACCAGATGATTTAAGTGCATCATACCCTTTGATGAATCCTTTATCATCCTCGTCAATCTCAAGATCGGTATATAATTCAATCACAGCACGACAAAACTGTACATACTGAGCAACAGAATTTACTCTAATCTTATCTGTTTTACGATATTTTGTTACTCCGTTATCATCATAAGATTCCTGCTCAAATGTTGTCTTATCTACAATTAACTGTGCGTAAGCATCTTTTTTAATGATTGAAACATACGGGATGATTTTAACTTCATCCTTAACGAATCTATCCTTTAACTGCTGAGTTGCCATGTTATTGTATCTTTCTACAAATTCTAAAATTTTCATATTCCTTTTTCTCCTTTATAAATTATTCTTCAACAATCGGTATTAAATCAGCACAAGCATCAGTATCTAATCCCACACCAAACAATTCTTCTACACTGATAGGTGTGAAATTAACATCTACATCAGAATCGCTTACCGCATTAATCTCCTTAATAAAATCTTTCCAATTTTCGTCTTCAGGACTAATCCTCTTTTGATTAGGAACAATTTCACCATTTTCATCAACAACATCCTTACCATATTTATTTACAAGAGAGTCTTTGGTTATTTCAAAATCTTTTACAACTCCCTGAATCTCTGAATATAATCTGAGCAACTTAAACTTAAATGCAGCATTAATTACTGATTCGCCCTCGATTACATTCTTAATTCTTGAATTTATATTAATTACCTGATATACCTTTAATGTCTTATTCATATTCTGTTATTCTCCTTTATAATCTTGTATCGTTAAGAAAACCATTGACATCATAACGATAATTTACTTTTAATTTTTTCTTATTAATGAGAATAGGATTACAATATTTCAATAAATCATTTTCATTAAAACTTTTTTTGGAAAGAGAGTTTATTAATCCATCCCATTCATCTATCATAAGAAAATATGTATTACTTGTTTTTCTAAAATCTAAAATAAACCCACTACAAACATTTTTATAAGTAGAAAACTTCTTTAATGATTCTACTTGATAGTAGTGTATAATTCCTTTATCTTCCTTAGTTCGTTCAAATGAACAAGATCCTTCAAAAGTTTTTAATTCCAACGTCCAAAATGTATTCCTATTGCCACTAAAAATCATAAAGTCACATGGACTATGTTGACTGAATCTTAACTTTGAACTCATATCAAATGATTGAGCAGCATCAGGTGGTCTATAAATTAATACATCTTCTGGACATGAGTTTTTGAAGTTCTGTTCAAAAATTTTACCTATATTTTTTGCTATAACTATTCATTCCTTTCTTGATTAAGGGATAGAAGAGTGGTCTAGCCACACACTCTCCATATAAATAAAATGCCCTTACTACATGGCTAGATAGTAGTAAAGACATTTTGAATATGTATTTATATTTTTTTGAAAATTAAGTGTGGTTTCAAAATTACTATGAAACCACACTTTCTTTATTATTAGTATACTATCTAGGTATAATAAGAGACTGACCTGGATAAATAGTATATGGTTCTCCGATACCATTAGCTTCTGCAATAGAATACCAATCTACGCCAAGCTTACCACCAATGGCAGAAAGACAATCTCCGCTTTCAACTTCATATGTATCATAAGATGGTTCTTCATAAGTATTTTCTGGTGCAGAACTGCCATTAATAACAGAGTCATTTACCCAACCTCTTCCATTTTCGATGAGATATGGATTTCTCGCACCTTCAGCGATAGCTGTAATAGTTCCATCTGTATAAAGTGGGTTAAGTGGTTCTTCGGAAGTTGAAGAAGCAAAGAGTGCTGAATATGTGACATATTCGCCAACAGAATGAGCAAGACCTGTAGATTCTTCTACATCAGGCGATTCTGGTTCAGAAGTATTTTCATCATTATTTTCAACAATACAGTCATCATTAATCCATCCTGTGCCATCGTTAATAAGATATGGATTTCTTGCAGATGTAATGATATTAGTAATTGTACCCTCTGTAATTGAAGGTGTTAATCCATTTTCGGAAGTAGAAGAAGCATAAATTGTATGATAATACACATAATCGCCTACGTGATACCTTGTTTCAATATCATCTGGTTCAAAATTATCTTCAGTTGGTTTAGATGGAGTAGCTGGTTCAACATTAGGTAATTCTCCATAATAATAGTTAAAATCTGTTCTTGCTGAAGATCCATCAATAACAGCATCTGATGTGTACTGCCACAACAGACAATCCATCGAAGGTTCATCTATTCCCCAATGTGCAAGCCATCTGTTAAATCCTTCAAAAGACATTAATCTATCATCATTTAATACATTAATAAAATAACTATAATTTGCATAAACACCCGTTTTATATCCTGCATCCTTAACAATCTGCATAAATTCTATACAAAAGTCTGTAAGAAGTTCACCATTTTGTTCGGGAACAAGACCATGATTTCTTTTATATCCATCAGCGTCTTCCATGTCGAACCATACACCAAGAACAGGATTAAATCCCTGAATCATTCTTAATATATGAGCTGCTTCACTTCTTGCTTCTTCTATATTAAGACAATAAGAATATATGTACACACCATAAGGTATACCGAGTCTTTCACATTCACGCATATTTCTAATTGCCTGTGAATCATCCTGATTTTCGTAATCTGAACCAAAACCGACTCTGATGATTGCACCATCAATACTTGACTTAATTGTATCCCAATCAAGCTGTCCATTATTTTCTGACACATCTATAATTCTATAAGCCATAAGTTCCTCCTTTATTTTTAGATAAAATAAAAGAACGAGTCAAAATTTGGCTCGTTCTTATTAAATGTTTCTATTTAATTGTTTGTTATTAAATTATTATTTGCATAGGGTATAATTCCCATTTACCTTTTGGATATTTTTCAGCATTATCAGTTACTATCTTATGTACTTCTTCAAGAGTTCTAACATTTGTATCAATATATATAACCTTTCCTCCCGTTATACATAATTCTTCGCAAATTAAATTAAAATATGTCATAAACATTCCTCCATTATTTCTGTATACAGAATAATTCATATAGATTTACTTTAAGTACACGAGATAAGGTGATTGCATGACTTAATAAAATATCATTTGTTTGATTATTTACAATTTTTGAAAGAGTGGTTCTTGAAATACCTGTTCTTTCTGATAATTGCTGTAATGTCATATTTTGTTTGCAACGATATTCATCAACTTTGTTCTTCATATACATAAAGTATTTACATAAATTTATTTTATATGTGTATTATACATAAATATATGTTAAGCAAAGTTTACCAAATATGTGATATTATAAAAATTAATCTTCTTTAATTGGCAAAGCCATAATTTCAGGATATAATTTGTCGTGATAAATATCATCGCCTCCTGCAGCTTCATAGATCTTTCCAAGTTCAATAAATGTTTTTAACCCTGATTTATCAATATACCCTTTGGTTACAAATTTTTCATGTAACCCATATAGTTGTCCTCTGAGAGTAGCAACTGTTTTTTCTTTATCTTTAATTTCTCTCTTTATGAGATTATCTTTAATATCATCAATACCATTAGATATTTTTAAAATTTCCTGATACTGCCAATTATCGTGTTTTTCAAGCGTTTTAATACGATTTTCAACAGTTTCTTTATCTTCTTCGTTTCCTGTTTTAATGCGAAATTTTTTTTTGAAATAACTGAATATTTCAATAATTTCCTTAGCTGCAAATAAGATGGCAAAAAAACCAAGAATGACTAATAAATAATCAATTTGTGCAAGTTTTTCTATAGATCCCACTCATATGTACCATCCCTTCTTACTTCTTCAAAAAATTCTTAAATGCTTCATATAAACCCGTAGATGCAAGACCAGATACAAGACCACCAAGTAATATTTCAGGTGTAAAAGCCATATTTATCCATATATTAAGAATTACACCCAATACACCCATGATTGCAGGAATGTATTTATTAATTACATCTGTTGTTACAATATTTTTTAATACATAACCTATGCATAAGCAAATACCAACGATAATCGGTACTGCAAAATTTGTTAAAAATGATAAATCTGTCATAATTTTAATTCTCCTTATTTTTATTTATTCAATTGTCTTAATGTTTCTACACATCTCTTCAATACTTCGCAAAACTTATTCAGCTCAGTAATCTCTTCTTTACCACTTAATGTAATTCTTATACAACTATTTATATCTTCCTTATTTATTTCAATAGCCAATAGAGTAGAAGATGGTGTTAAATCTCCACTTGTACAAGCACTTCCAGTTGATACTTGATATCCATTAATATCAAGCAATGTCATTAATGATTCACCCTCAATACCTTTGAAACATATATATAAATTATGTGGTAATCTATGTTTCAAATCAGCACCAACTAAATACGAGTCTGAAATATTATTATTTATATAATTATAAATATAATCACGATTATTAGATGTAATAGAAGAGTAATCATAATTCTCGACTGCTTTACCAAGTGCAGCTATACCTATTACATTTTCAGTGCCACCAAATAAGCCTTGTTCCTGAGAGCCATATATAAGTGGTTCAAGATAAATATGTTTTTTCTTATATAAAACACCTACGCCTTTTAGGGCTGAAAGCTTATGTGCCGAAAATCCAATCATATCAACATCTAATGCTTTTACATCTAATGGTATTTGACTGATAGATCCAGTACAGTCAAGATAGACAATGCCATTATATTTATGAGTTATATCTATAATTTCCTTAATCTTCTGTATTGTACCAATTTCAGAATTAGCGTAATCTAGTGCGACTAACAACCTATGAGTATGTGTATTTATACATTTTTCAAATTCTTTTAAATCAAAAAAACCTTGTTTATCAACAGGGATTGGTTGACATTGATGAGGATGAAATTGTTCAACACATTTTATCATTGATTTGTGTGCAATGGGAGAATACATAATAAAATAGCCTAAAGCATTTCCTATATATCCTCGAACTGCAAGATTGTTTGAAGCTGAACCGCTTGATGTGAAAATAACATCTTCTGGATTTGCATTAATGAATTTAGCAACATCATTTCGTGCAGTGGTAATTATTTGTTTAGCATTAACACCAGATTGATACATTGAAGATGGGTTTTGATATGTATCTAAAAGAGATATAATGTAATCCTTAACTTGTGGAGTTAATGGAGTTGTAGCTGCATTATCTAAATACATATATTTTTATTCCTCCTCAGATTTTTCACACCATAGTTTATATAATTGATTCATTTCTTTAGACTTCCTCCAAACAAAAACTACTCGTTTGTTTTGTCCAGGAATAATATCTAAAAGTTGTCCTTTTGACAACGTAGAGTTTAAATACATATAATTTTGTGCCATATTAGGTATATATCTAACTTCCTCTGTATCGTATTCGCAATTAAATACATCACTATATTCTTTTATTACCGTTCACTCCAATCTATTATAAATCGTAAAAAATAGGCTATACCTAATACTAAATAGTAAAGGGCATAGCCTATGAAATTACAAACTTACTATTCAATATTATTTTTAACGACTGCTTTATTTATTTTGCCAGTCTGTGTTTTATTCTCATTTTTTTCATTGTTATTTTCTGACATAATTTCCATAATAACTTTTTTAATATCATTATCGAAATTTTCTAAATCAGATAAATCACATTTATCTAATGCTTTTTTTGCGGTATTTTTATCTTTAGATTTGTTATATTCATAAATTGCGAGATAAATCATATAATGTGGAAGACTATCTGTAACAGTTCTCCATGGACTATAAGATGTAATACTCTGACAAGTATGACAAACTCTGTATGGCTTACCGCAAATAGCACAAATTGCATTGTTTTTTAACGCCATATAAATTCCTTTCATTATAAAAAGGGTAGCGATTACTACCCTTTAATTTTTATAATCAACAATTCAATTAATCTTCAGATACTAAAATATCAAATAAGTTACCATCGGCAGAACAATATTCCTTGTTAAGTACATATGAGGCACCATGTTTACCATCAGATTTAAGTGAAAGTTCTACACTTGATGGATCTATCTGTGCTCTTGGACAACGAATAATACCTGCATATACTAAATTCTTATTACATGGATCATGGAAGATTGCATGAATAAGAAGTGTCTTAACTTCAGGCACACCATCTGTTCTCTTAACAACTTGAACGGCTGTGGCTGTTTCCTTCTCATAGTTTACAAATACACGACCTGTTGTGCCTTCTGGAAGAGTAATAGTCCTATTTGCTGCATCAATTGTGAACTTACCTTCACCTTTTGTAGCTGAGACAGTATATGTTTCTCCAAATGTATTATTGTCATTAATAACCTTTACATATTTAACTTCAGCTCCTTTAGTGCCGACTGGAACGTATTTAAGCTCAACTGTAGCACCTGCACCAATTGTAATAACCTCAGATACAGGCATTTTAATTTTAGATGATGTTGTTGCAACTTTCTTAGTTGAACCAAACTGTGAAGCAGCAAGGTCAAGAGAGAAGAGTGAGTTAGTAAAATCAAATGTACCTTTCTGTGCTGTATAAAATGTCTGAATTGGTGTACCCATTGCATCAGTAACATCTGTACCATCAGCACTTGTTTTAAGAGATGGATCTTCAACCTGTGTATATCTACCAGTAAGTTCCATTGTAGCAGGATCGTATTCCTCTACTGATCTAATTCTTTCAAGAATCAGTTCATTTGGATTAAATGTGTTAGCCATTTTAATTTTCTCCTTTCATTTTTTGACATCAAAAAAAGGAACTCTATTCGAGTTCCCCTAGCCAATTTAATTTTTTCTTATCAATGTTTTTCAAATCTATTCCAAATCCAGAATAACCAGATTGCATCAATAGATCCGAATCTTTTATTTTTGAAATTCTTTTTACAGAATCCATAAAAGCATTTATTCTCATACTCCATACTTGTGTATGATCATATTTAAATCCTTCACTATTAATCATTGCTGAAATTAAATCTTTTAATTGTGAATGATATTTTTTATTTTTATTTCGCTCTATTTCGTCTCTTGCATCTTCAATTAGCACCATTTTTGTTGAAGTGTTTGCGGGAATTTTTAAATCTCTTTCAATAAAATGAACCTTACATAAATAATCAACGATTAATGAATATGTGTATTCATCTAAAATTACATCTTCGTTATTTATACGCTGATATAATAAAATAGAATTATCATCTTTTCGTACCATAAGTTGAAATTTTTGAAAATCCAAATCACCAAAAATTATTGAAGATTTTTCTTGTGGATATATTTTATACAACATATTATAAAATAATTGATACGGTGTAATTTCTGTATAATCAATATCCATATCCCATAATTGAGATTTTAATGATTGAGGAGTAGTAACAAAGTTATGTACCATATCATAATAATTTTTTTCTCCATAATCACATATTTCCCCCAATGTTGGTTGATGTATTTTTATATATTTTGAAACAACAAAATCTTCTCCTCTATAAATTTTCAATTCGTCATTCTCAAAATATTCTTCTTTTCCTACTGCCAATAATCATTATTCCTTATATAAGGATGTTGATCTTCACCATAAGGCGAATATGTGATTCCATTAGTATCATATATTTGAAATACCAATGTTCTAACAACATAATTGTTATCTGTTATTGATTCTTTTGAGGAGATAAGTTTTGTTTGCATACCAAATATACTTGACCAGTTAAATTGCTCAGAAAGTATCGAGGCAATTAAATCATGTCTAGGAATACCTGTTTTTTTATCCATACGATCATTACCATGAACAAATATAGTAAATCTAATTTCGGTATATTTATTTATAACTGAATATCTTGGTATCTCATCAAAATTAACCTGATAACATAAATAATGTTTCACATTCGTCTGTGTCTCAGGAATAAATAAAAAAGGACGGATATTTGAATCACTTCCAAAATATCTATCCCATTCACCAAGAGGTTCATATTTCCCTAGATCTTTATTCCATTCCCAATTAATTCTGCATCCATCAGTTGGAACATTTATTTTTCGTTTCCCATCATATTCCCAATGCTCTTTATCATTTGGATCAAATAATTCATTATAAAGAGATGATTCGTTTAGAGCATATAACAACAACGGATTTGATAATAACGATTTTTTTATAATCTGTTTATATATAATATTATCATCACCTGGTAATTCACGGTATGCTCGAAGTTTGTCAAGCAAATCATTAAATAATTCTATTTTATCTTCCATAATTACCTCATTACTCAGTTAATTCTAACGGCAAAATTTCAGATTTAATCGGCAAGTTATCTTTAATAATTTCACATTTTACAGACAATATTTTGCCGATAGTAGAAGTGTCATTAGAAAACTTCACTTTCTTTTGGTTATATTCTGCACCAGCTCTCCATGTGACTTTATCAGTCCAATCTTCATTATCAATAGAACAAGTCCATGTAAAAGTTGCATCAGCATATTCGGTTGTAATATCCTCATTAGAATCATTGAATAGATTTACTGTAAGATTTTTATAAGAGCCACCAACTTTAATTGTTGATGTGGATGCTGAAATTCTTGCTGTAATGGAAGATGGTGGAGTAGTTGGAGTAGATGGATCTGTTGGGGCGATTTCTGAATCGAAATAGTTCGCATACATTTCGCCTGTTTCAAGATTAACATAATCAGTATGCTCATTAAATCTATCCTGATAAAGTGTAAGCTTTTGAATACCTAGAGGTTGAGCATTCTCACATTTTGTAATACGCCATGTGACAGGTTCTTTAATAGGTGCGCTTACGATAAGACGCATATTTTTATCATTGTCATCAGAATACCAAAACTTCTCTGTTATAGAATTCATTGAAAACCATAACTTAGTTTGATTATCTGGGCGTGAGAATACCTTGTCTACGTAACTGCCGTTGGTATATGATGATTGCATACGGATTGCACACCACATATTTCTTTTATATCTTTTATTACCATCTTGTTCTATCCAATATAGACGATAATTCAGTGGCAAAATTAAAAATTTTGGAAACTGATTAGCAGGTTCATCACGACAAATAAGCCATTTGCGATAAATTCCTCTATCGTCTGGAATATCAATCATCATACCGATTGGGTAGTCAGCTCCATACTTTTTATGAAAGTCTTTCTCATAATAATAAAGTTCGTCTTTCTCTGTGAAATCAAACTTCTCATCTGGTCTAAACTGAATATAATAATCAACTTGATCCTTATCCATAGACTGATAAGACTTGACAATAAACTTAATATCAATACGAGTTTTTGTTGTATTCTCATATGTCATATGGTCTTTTATTTCTGGTTGGTCATCATGAAAATAGTCATAGATGTATGCGACCTTACTCTGGGGATCGTTATCCCATGTAAGATTCATAATCATATCTGCTTCAGATTTTAACTTCTCACCTAAAGTAGAATAATTTTTTCCAGTTGAGTGAGTATCTACTTGCATTTTTCTTTTATAAAAATCATATACAGACATTACTCATCACCAACTTTCATCCTTTGAAGCAGAGCACCTGCATCAAATACAAGTTTCTTATATTTATTAAAATCAAATTCTTCTGACTGTAATACAGATAATGCACATTCAAGACTGTTAATAATCTCTACAAAATCCTTTGGATAGAGTAATAATTTATTACAATTAGAAATTTCAAATAATAGATTCTTATGATATTTTACGACATCTATATTTTCAAAATCTTCTTTAGTGTTTTTATCTGTATATAAAACAAGCCAAAATATTTTTTTTCGTAATTTCTGCTTATAGTAATTAACTTGAGAAATTTTAAATTCTCCATATTTATGTGGAACTAATTTATCCATTAGAACCACCATACTCACCAAAATAATAGGTGTGACGAGACAATTCAAGTTCCCATTCACGCTTTAACTGTGTGAGCCTTTCCATATTTTTCGAATAATTATTTATAAGCTTTTTCTCTTCTTTGCCACCAATCATAGTTGCTAAGTTCTTTGTATTCTCTAATTTTGATGGGAAATAATTAATGATAATTCCTTTTGCTAAAATAGTTTTAACAAATTCAGAATCATAGGAATCATCTACACTGTTTGTTAATGTGAAATTGATACTCATAATTTCATCATCAAAAGAATATACACTGAATTTTTTTCTGAGAAGTGGGAAAGAAGCAGTTGTATGCAGCCATTCACAAAGAATACTATAGAAATCTTCCTCTGTATAAGTTGCAAGTTCAAGGTCATTAATCATTGTTAATGCTCTTTTGTATATATCTTCGTATTTAAGAGAAGGCATAAGTTACCTCCTTAAATAAATTCTTTGATACAAGTTCCTAACATATCATCAATAATTCTGATTTTCTTAATAGACGGATAATTCTCAGCACGTATCATAGTCATCGCTGTTACCTTTACAATTTCACCAAGCCATTCTGGTGCTGATTTAATCATATCTTCAAATTCATCATCATCCATGTCAAAATACTCTTCGGGATAATCAATAGATTTAAAATATTTATATCTATCACCAAGTTCTCGTTTCCATTGTTCTACAAGATCTTCATCCATGATAATAAAACTAGGTTTTGTTACATATTCAGTTCTTCTAAGTGCCTGTAAATCACGATATTTAATATATTCAATATCCCCAAAATATTCCCAATGATATACAGTGTTTTTATCTACTCCAACAGCGGTTAATTTCCACGGAGTAACACTTTTACAAGGGATCTCATCATTAGGGTTAAATATTCTATGTATTTTTACAGGCTGTGATTTTGCAGACTCATTTTCTGCTGTTGCTTCAACTTCATCATCTGCAGTTGTGTTGTTAGCTTTTACAAAATTATTGTTTGTAAAATCAATAACATCATCATCAAGTTTCTGCATATGACTAGATACTTTATATCCATTTTCTCTTAAAAAAGAAATTAATTCTTTTGGAGTAATATCTAGTTCTTTTGCTAATTCATATACTTTCATCCATTTTCTCCTTTAAAAATAGGAGAGTAGAATATTTTTACTCTCCTATTTTATATTAATCTAATATTAGGCAGTAATTTTAATCTCTCCGAAGAGTTCATTAATTACGACACCAATACCTTCCTGATATACTACCTCTGCATCAACAGTCATATCTTTCTTTAGACCATCCATGCCTGTCTCGTAGTACATAACATCTCCTTCGTTTACTCTCTTAATTGGCTTAAACTCTGGATCTACAGGAAGAATAAAAATCTTCTTCTGGTCTTCGGCAGAGAATACATTCTCTCTTGTGCCAGCCTTATTAACACGAGCAAGAGGTAAGCACTCATAACCTTCCCAGTTGCCAAGAATACCATTCTGATTTCTTTCATCTTTCATTGAATCAGAGAACATGTTGTAATTTACAGTACCCTGAAGCTTCTGAATGGCTGGTCTAGTACCAACAAGAATAACATCCTTACCTGTAACAGCAGCAACTGCTTCAATCTGAGCAATTATAGAATCCTTTGTAGACTCAGAAACTGCTGTCTGAAAAATCATATCTGTTGGAAGAGAAGCGTCCATTCCCATGAATGCTGTATAAAGAGCAGCATATCTGTTCTCTTCGATAGACTTATACATCTTGTCTACAAGAGCAGCGAAATCAACTTTACCTGTCTGGAAAAGTACGAAATCTGTGTAAACTTTTACACCATAGAATGATGTATCAATAGAGAATGCCTTACCAGGCTTTACTGAAGCACGTACACTAAATGTTTAACTTATTTTATTTTCCTTAATCATTAATAAATTTCCAATGATAGCCATAACTTGTTTTAAATTCTCCACGACATGCTTTTAAAATACCAGAAGAGTCGTATCCTAATTTATTTTTTACATCGGTTGCATCATCGTACTTAATATTTGTTTCAACACAAAGGATAGGAGTAGTATTTCTTCTCCAACTTTTTCTTCCTTTGGAGTGTTCACTCATTTTTCTTTTACTTTCTTCGGAATGATGTTTTCCATACATTCCATTATTTTTACCAAGTATTTTTTCTTTTATTATTGGATTTGCCCATTGTTCTAGGGCATTAAGACTTCGTGTTTTGCGAAGATTAGAATTGTTATAAGAATTTTTTACTGATATACTCATTTTTTCTTTTGTCTCATCAGACATTATTGAACCGCCATTTTGTCCACCAGTTTTGAGATTGTAACCAAAATCACGATCCATCGTATTGTAAAAATCAATCCAATATTGTTCTCTATCATCAAGATTTTCAATTGAACAATATTCAATAATTTCAAACATAAAATTATTTTCACCATATTTGTTCCATGATTTTTGTAAATAATCGTTGTGATGTTTATTCTTATTTAATTCACTAATATGTCTACGCCATCTATCTTTAATATTATTTGATTGTCCAATATATTTTTTATTGTTGATTAGATTCTCAATATAATAAATACCAGATTTTATATCAGATATAAAAATCATCTCTTTTCGTTTTTGTATTTTAAGGAAAATAAATTTATAGGGGCGTTACTCCCTGTTGAGCTTAAACTCCACATATTCTCATATGTGAACAGACTATATCTTCATCCAATTAGGATGCACACCATTTCCATTTAAGGGATTTTCACCCACTCACTTGAGCCGTACTCCTATTGCTATATTTTTTATAGCCGATGGGATAGTCGTTGAAGTTTTTCCTATTCGGAACTTACCTGCTGATTTTCCATTAAAAAAGAACAGGGGATTTAACCTCGTTCTCATACAATTAATTTTTTCTACTTTCGTAACCTTCACGATTAGGTTTATTTCATCCTTGCGTTGTGGTTTAATTGTCTTTAGGACTTTCCAGCAATTAAATGTGTATTTTTTCACACAGTTTTCACTATGCGGACACTGTTTTGCGAATGTCATGGTGATTTCCTGCGAACTTAGAAACTGTCAGAAGAGAGTTATCTTCTACGAAGAACTCATTTGCATCTCCTTCAGCAATATTTCTTTCGTCAACATACTCCATGAAACGAGCATTAGCTGTGTTCCAACCTGAGTTCATCTTGTCAGCAATTACATCCTCGATAAGAGTAGCGATTTCCTTATTATGGTCTCTCCAAGCCTGTCTACGCTTCATAGAATTAGCCTCTTTGAAGTTAAGACCAAGAATCTTATCAAACTGCTTTCTAAGAATTGTCTGTGTATCTTCCTTAGAATATTTCTCATATACGCTATTGCTTGCGTCCATCATAAGTGAATTGAACTCAAGCATGTTGTCATATTTATTGTCGAACTGTGCTAAAACGTTAGCACTGAAACATGTAATATCTTTCATCTATTTAATCCTCCCTTCTCTTACGCAATATCCTTGTTCTGAAGAACCTGAATACGAACAATTGTGTAATATGTACCTACTGAAAGACTGTGAACCTTTCCAACAAAACCATTAGTACCCTGAAGAGTAGCAAGTTCAGAAGCCTCAGAAGCTATCCATGCACCCTTACCATCAACAGTTACAAGATTTCCAACCTTAACTTTTTCTGCACTATCATCTGTGAACTGATAAGAAGCAATACCAAAAATATCTGTATGTACAGATGGATCTGCAATCTGATATGTCTTTACTGGCTTACCTGCTGGGTTTGTGTAGTTATAAGCCTGTCCCTGCTCAGTTGTAAATGCTGTCTTAACCTCTGCTGGTGCGCCTGTTACAGCAATCTTGTCTGTAATCTTTGCAACACGACCATATCTTTCCTCAAGACCATTACCTGTGTAATCGAGAACAGCTACGGCTACACCATTGTCAATACTGATTTCCTTATCAGACTCATCACGAACAACAACATCGTAGATATTTCCCACGTCTGTTGCTAAAAGTGCTGATGACTCAAATAAACCGTGCATATTTTTTTCACGGCTTGCTAAATTTGTATAAACCATTTAAAATTCCTCCTTGTTTAATAATTTTTTGCAATAAAAAAGAACGTCTATTGACGTTCCGATTGATTTATTAATATTCATTTTTAATTATTTTTTAAGTAATCCATCTAAGAATGATGATTCATGCTCAGTTCTAGCAAATGCGAAGAAAGAAGGCTTTGTTTTCTTATGTGATTCCTCTGCATTCATAGAGAATGTCTTTGTAGTTTTTACTACCTTACCAAGAGCTGCATCTGCTTTCTCAACTAACTCATCCTTTGTGAATTTCTTTACATTTTCAACATCCATGAGTTTCTTAAACTCATCTGTCTCAAGATACTTGCTGTATGCCTGATCTTCAAAAACAGTCATCTTATCTGCGATTTCCTCTGCCTCTTCATATCTAGCAAGCTTCTCAGAAATAGAAGAGTAGTTAGCTCTCATGTCTTCTAACTCAGCTTTCTCATCGGCAGTTACAAACTCAGCAAATACTTCCTGACGTTCGCCATCAAAAGCAATAGTTTCATTCTCTTTTGTATAAGCCTGTTTGTAGTAATTTCCACAGCAAGACTCATAAATGAAATAATCATCATATACAGACATAATCCAGTAATACTCATTTAATGTCTCCTCGATTGGAGCTAAGAGCTGATATAATGCAGAACGTATATCTTCATGTGATAACTCAAAAGTCTTAGAATATGTATCTTTGTTCTTATCATCCGAAGTGTTGTCAGTGTCGTCTGACTCATCTGGTTCATCTGTAGCACTATCGTCTGTTCCGTCATCAGTATCATCTTCTGATTTATCTGACTCTGTTACAACTGTATCAGGAGTAGACTCTGGCTTATCAAAAGTAGTAGAGAATACTTTCTCAAGCTCCTCATTAGATAAACCTTCATACTCGAAAGTAATATCTTCTACAGTTTTATTGTATATTTTCAATAATTCTTCAAATTTTGTCATGTTAATTTTTGTATTTCCTCCTTTCTCAAATTTTTCAACTGTTGGATTAATTTTTGAATTTATATTGAGTCTGGATAAAGTTTTATTAATATTATCCAGAGTTTCAATTAATTTAGAGTGTTCATCTTCTGAAATAGAAGAGAATAAAGAATTGTTTTCTTCAGAAAAATCAAGTAAATCAACTCTTGCATTTTTCATGCCTTCTTCAACATTGTTTAATGTGACAGAATTTTTTCCTAAAAGAGTTGCACCAGTAATTGTTACATCTGTAAGTTCAAGAACGTTTGAACTAGCATTATATTGCATCTCATTAATTCCAAGTTCTACACTAATTTTTGTACCACCTTTTCTTTCAATAATAGAAGCAGCGGCTGTGTAATCACGAGGAATAGCACAATAACCATATAAGAAATTATGACCAGTTTCTTCTTCAACTTCAAAAAATGCATCGTCAGACGTAAAACAACCAACTTGTTTTTCTATATAGACAATATTATTATCATCATCTAATTCCATATCGTGCGAGGTGAAATCTTTTAATGTTTCACCTGACTGTTCATCAGTATATTCCATAAAATTTGCTAAAACAGGTTTGTAAGCTAAAGTTTTAGAAGCCTTTATTAATGCATTATCGGTAACACTAGAATGATTTCTGTTTTCACCAGAATGCATTAACTTAACCTTACAGAATAGAAGAGAGTCATCATTATTTTCTTTCATGACTTCAAACTGTGCAGGAACTTGTACTGCTAACTGGTATCCTGTTCTTTCTGAATTAAAACTATAATTCGCTTTATCTTTGGAGATTAAATTATATAAATCCTCTAATGAATAAATTTTTCTTTTTGACATTATATCGTTTTTCGACCTCCTTTCTAAAATGATAATAACCACTCAAGAAAGTGGCTTAAAACATCAACTTATTTGTAAATCCAATTTTATCTATTGGAATAGTGTCATCGAATTTTAAAGTTGAATCATTAATAAATATAAAAAAAGAACCCCCAGATGGAATTTCTGAGAATCCTAATTTTGTTAGGTTATTTTTTGTTACCTCATCCGAGGTGAATAGAAATTGAGAATTGTTTTTCATGTGTATCACCTCTTATTTATACTGTTTGTTTGGTTATGTCATCTATTAGACCTTTATCCTTTTCGTATAAAATCACCTTATCTTCATAGATATGATTGTTACGTCCATCACAATAATCCTCAATTTTATGATAATTAATACCGATTTCTTTTGAGGCTTTATTTTTACTCGGATATGTATTTAACAAATTACCAGATAAATCATATACAAGAATAGGCTGTTTTTGGGTTTTATATGAACATGAAAATTTATCTATTGAATCTCCATGATATCTGAAAATATATCCCTTTACACTTTTGGTTTTTCCTAGACAACAACAGCAAATATTTGTATTGGTAGAATCTATTTCTTTTGCCGCATCTATCATTGAATTAAATGTTTTTATAAATTTTTTATCTTTTGAATACATATCAACAGGTTTTCCATAAGAAAAATTATTATTTTTTAAATCTATAAAAATTTTGAAATTTATCATATGGATCTCCTGCATATCTCCAAATATAGTTATATGCTTTTATAAATTTACCGTTACATACTCCTACAATAGAATGAGAATTTGTAGCATTAACCGACTCTTGAGCTTCTTTTGCAGAATTGTAAGTTGCTATATACTTTCCATCTAAGGTATATTTGTCTATCTTTTTCCTAACATCTTTTGAAGGAATATAATTAAATTTATTTTCATAATTCCAATAATATCCTTTATATGTTTTTCTAATTCCTCTTAGGTGAAGATTTAGTCCACCAACACTTCCGTCTACAGAGAAAACTGCCTTTACTATAGAATCATGTTTCTTCACAAGTTTTCCATCTAATGTAAATTGATACAATTCTCTACAATATGTTCTTTTTGTATTATATTTATCATAAGGTTCATTCTTATAACGAAAAATATAATCAATTGTTGGTATAGATGTTCCATTACAGCAATCTATAATACAAGATGTATCATATCCAATTAAGCGTGAGGCTTCTTTTGCAGATTCATATTGATATAAAAGATTGCCATCTCTATCATAAACATCAATTGGATGACTATTATATATTCCACTATTGTCGCCTCCAATAGACAAATTATATCCATCTTGAGTTATTAGGGAATTATATTTATTTATATAATAAATCTCTTTTACATTGAGAATTTCTAACAATTCTTCTTTTGTATCTCGTGTATAATGAGCAACTTCTTTAATCGAAAAGTTTTCTATACCATATTTTTTAAAAGCTTTATACATAGGATTTGGACTCGTATTATCGGATTTGTGTTGTCCCCATCTATGCTCAATAGTGGTAGTAGTCTGACCTATATAACATTTTCCGTTAATCAAGTTTTCTATTTTATATATGTACCCAGTATAAGTACCATCTTTGTTTAATGACATATAAATACCTCAATACTAATATTCTCCAAAATAAAAGAGTAAAGATTAATGTTTTCTCAATCTCCACTCTTTAAGCAAATTATCTATTTTTTCACAACTTTCAAAAACCCAGTATTGTTTATGAGTTTTATCATGTGTTGCCTTTAACACATATCTCAAACCATTTTCTAAGAAATAATCTTTTAACGGTTTAGAGTAACAGTAAAAATATTTATTTTCCAAAATAAGAACTCCTTTTATTTATTTCCTTTATCTTCGTTTTTTCCTGATGATCTTGTTGCTTGTCCCTCGTCTGACAACTGTTCTTCTGGTATCTCAGGACGACCACCTTCACCGTTAGATGATTGGGTATATGAAGAATTAAAAGGAATAGCATATTGATTAACATTGAGTACCAATGCTTCAAAACGAAGTTTATTATATGCAACATAAGGATCATCACCTAATGCACACATATAATCCATTTTCCCAATACCAAACGCACTAGCGTCTTTCATTCTATTTATATAATCATCTCGATTGTATTGAGTCTGATCAAAAATCTGCAAATGAACTCCATCGGTAATGTGATTTTTAATCCAATAATTTAACCAAGATTCAATACGTCTAAGATATACTGACATCTTACCCAAATCATTAGCATTCGAATACTTTATACCGTTTGCATTACTTGAATCACCTGAACTTACAATAAGTCTGTTAATACCTGCATTTGCAAACAAATTGTTCATTGCTTTATTCAGGTTATCCGTGTCTGTGGCAGATGTTGACTTCTCAAAATCTATGACTTGAGAAGATTCGTAAGGTGTCGTTCCCCAACCAACTAGGTCTGGTAAAATCTCTTTAATTATTGCATCAAACTGATTTACCAATTCTAAGCTGATTGCAAAATCATCTACATTATCTGAATCCATAAGTGGGATTTTATTTAAGATTAACTTATAGTTCTGCAATTCCTCTTTTGCAGCAACGAGATTTTCTGTATCAAGAAGATTTAATAATGATTTGAATAAAGGCAAGAAGTAGGGCAGTGGTACATAAAACTCATCATCCGTACTTGCAATAAGTGTTAATGTATTTTCTGGTGGAAGTCGAAAATATTGATAATCTCTACCACTAGATTTATATTGATTGTAACCATCAATGAACACTCGATCCCATACACCAACTCCATCATTATTGACACCTGTGATAAAATCTTTATTATTTGATTTATCAAAAAACGAGGCATCAAAATATGTTATCCATTCTCCTTCTTGAGTCTTACCATAGATACGACAATACTGAACATCTAATGGCATAAGGAATATTCCATTTTCGTCATCACCACTCATCCAGCCAACATACATACCATCACGAATAGTATTAGAAACGACATTTTGTAATTCTTGTGCCATATTAAAATGATGGAATATTTTTAATACTTTTTCATAATTTTTAAGCTGCTTATCAGGATCAAAATCTTTTGTATAATCTGCAAGAACTGTAATATTATATGTATAGAGTGGCATAGTAGAGAAGTAAGATATCATCTGCTTATATAGCATTGATACTCTAGTTAAGAAACGAGATACTTCACGAATATTATCTATATTATTAAGAGGTGACTGTACGTACTGGTCTAGTAAGTCTCGTGTATACTGAGTGTAAGTTTTGGAAACTGTCTTAGAAACATTCCTCTGTAACAATTCCTGAAATTTAGCAAAATTTATTTTCTGCGCTCGTTTGCGTTCTACTTCATAACCAGACTCATCAGTTTTTGTATAAACCTTTTGTACTATAGGTTGCTTTGTATTTTTTGTATTACTCAAATTGTGTGATATACCTCCTTTCTTAAAATCTTGTCACTTTTTTTGGTGCTCTTATTGAGAAAAGCTTTGTTATATCGGATGGGGATTGGGTGCGCTTTTTCTGACGTACAATATCTTGACTTCTTAATGTAAATAAGGCGTGTCCCATTAAAGCGAGACAATACGATCTATCATCATGAAGAATGTTCTCAAAACCAGGAGCAAGATCATATCTAATATTTCCATTAGAAGATTTGTACTTGTACATATGAGTTACTTCTTCTTTCATTGCGTCAAGTTGCTTTAATCCAAGTTCTTCTTCAAAAGATAATTTATAATTTTTTTCGATAACTTCGCCGTTATTTTCTTCTAACATTGTTAAACTGCCATGATAATCATATTCTGCCGTAAAACTAATCAAATCTTGATCAATCATTTCACATAATTGTGAATACATAATTGCTTTATATTTAGCTGGTTCACGCATACGGATAATATCAATAGCATCTGGATACCTTTTTACATATGGAATTGCATAATCATAGCTTGCATCAATTAATCCGTGATGTTCATAATCTTTTTCACCTTTATGATTTTTCTCATAAAAATTATCAAAAAGTAGATCACATATTTGCGTAGCTCCACCACCAGAACCAGCATCAATATATATACCATGAATATTCTTATAATCAGGTACACCATATCCGTTATATCTAACAACGATATCTTGCAACATAGCCACTTGCTCAGGAGTTGTAAGAGGTTTTTTTGTTTCTTTATCAATTAAATTGATGCCATTAACAACATCCAATAACCAACCACGTTTGTCATCTCTATGTAATTTACCAACTAATACAAAGCTGTTATCTCTTTTTTTGGCTGGATCAAAGCAGATAACCATAAGAGAATTGTCGTCATTAACAAGCATTGGTGGTCTAACAACACTATTTCTAAGAACTTGTGATTTCTTAACTGCAATATCATCGCCAAGATCTGAATCAAATTTATTCATATATTCACGAGTAGCCTTAGTTGGATTCATTTTCATTTCTGAATCAATTTTTGCTTGTGTAAGCAATGGAACAGGATATATCTTTCCATTATATGTAGCATGAAGAATTACCTCGCAATCTATATCTGCACAAAAATAATTCTTATCACCTGCCATAGAATGCATTGCAGCTTCTTTATATCTTTTATAAAAAACATCATCCATAGAACCTGCTGAGCTTGCACACACAACTTGATTTGGGAAATTTGGTGGAAGTAATGTTACATCAACATCACCACCAAGAGCGAAGTCACTGTTCTGAGTGACGAATGGAAGAGTAGCAGCGAACATATCTTCAGATACATACGATGCCTCATCATAGAAATTAAGTCGGCTTCTTCGACCACGAGATCCATCAAAATTTGAGTTGACCGTAGCCAAGCTCGATCCTGAATAAAGTTTAAAGGAGTAAGATGCTGGATCATGTCGAAAGCCCTCGCTGTTTGAACTTTTTACAAGTTCGTTCAGAAATACATCTGTTAAACCAGTAAATGAAGCGATTTCTTTTTTTGCAATAGATTCAATCTTCTTCATCATACCTATACTCTGAGAACCTGTGCTTGATAAAATGTATCCTTCAAATTTAGGCAGTAACATTGTTTTAGCCATCAAAAATGGGCTACCTAGAGTTGTCTTACCAGCATTACGACTCATACACCAAACAACATTTGGTGTAATCCATGACATCATAAATACATATTTCTGATAGTCAAGAAATTCGATACCGAAAAATCTTTCGCAGAATTTTACTGGGTTTCTGCGCCCCCACTGAATTATTTCAGAGAATTTTTTCAAACCCTCTAGCTTTAATTCAGACATATCATAATAAGTAGGTTTTTTGAAAAAAGTAAAATTCTTTGGAGTGAATTCATTAATAGAATCACCCATCAAAACAATCTCATCATCAGCCATCTTCGATTACTTGTCCTTTTTCATCTATAAGACCTTTTTCAAATAAGAAATCTTTAAGATCTTTATTTTCTTTTTTCAATAACCTACTAAATTCAACAGCATTATCTCTTTCTTTTTGAAGATTAAATAATAATCCTTTCTGATGAATAACTTCCTTTTCCCAGTCATTTTCATCAGGATTCAACTGCTTTAACTGATTCTGATGATTCCTTGTCATAATATCTTCGATTGCCATATTAGTTTCATAATCAAATGTATTTACCTCAGAACCATCTAAATCCATTTCTTGTAATTCTTTTATGATGCCAGTAAGAGTACCAGCACCTTTACTTTTCCTATTGTTATTATTCTCAGATATTCCGTTATCCTTTGCTAGTGCAAGGGCAGAAGATATCATTTTTTGCTTTGTTTCAGCTAAAGATTTAATTGTTGATATAACACCTGGATTACTACCAAGTTGTTTCTTGTATTGTGAAATAGTATCATTGATTGTTTTTACATCCTTAAAACTTTGCACAATTTCAATTACAGCTTCAAGCTTCAATCCGTCATCTTTTACAGACTCATCAAAATATCCAACAAGCTTAGAGTAGAGAATAGGCTGTTCTGAAATTGGTTCATTTTCAAAAGGATCATAACCTAAAAATCTAAGAACTGTTCGTTTATTTTTTTTATACATTTCAACGACATCTTCAGATAATTCGTCTTCTTTATTCTCTTGTGTAATTTCTTCGTCTTTGTAAACTATTTTCTCTTTGAACATGTCGGAATCCATGTATCCCATACCAACATAATTTTTCATACTGATGTTTTTAATGTATGAAGTCCAGACGTTTTCCTTACTTTTCCCTGTGACCATATTTTCAGATTCTTGAATACTTGCATTCCATACAGTTTCAAGAAAAGGTTTGTTAAGATAATATAATGCTTTCTGCACACTCTCTTTTGTTGGCTCATGTTCTTCACCTCGCTCGTCAACTCGTAACGCAATTTTACGAGCACAATCACGACAGATTCTTGAAAAACTTTTTCCACCAAGTAAAGGATCTGTATCATAATAAAATTTTGTTTCTATATCCTTATGCTTATCACACATAGGACAATGAGCAGTACCTGCATATTTATCAAGCTTGTACTGTAATTCTTCAACTTTTTCTCTAGCTTCAGCAGCCGTTAATTTAACTGGTTGCATAGTGTTTTTTCTTGTAGCCAAACTAACGACCACCTCCTTTTTTCAATAAATTAAGCACTCTCTGCAATAACAGTAAGAGTGCTTTCCAAATATTCTACATAATCGTAGTTAATATTTATTTGTAAATTGTTTTTCTTAAACCATTCGTCAAATTCCCCAATATCAATTCTATATACAAAATCCAAGAAATCATACGGAGAGAATTTGGTGTATCCATAATTATCATGAAATAGCTTATGTACATCTTTATTTATACAAGCTCCAAACCCATAAATTACATGTAAGTCTTTCAATTCATCTCTCAGACATTGAAATTCATCTTCATTGTAATCACACACCTGTTGTTTGACCTCTATACCAGTCAATTTAAAAACTTCATCAACAATATCTCTAAATGCAGTAGTGTGATGCACATTATCAAATTCTCCACCAGTAATTACGCATTTATAATTACAAAACTCCATTGATTCATTAAACCAATCTTTTGTATCAGAGCGAAGTTCCGTATATGTAGGTAAAATACCGCCTTTCCAACGACCATTAAGTTCTCCGTTTAAAGGATTGATATGCCTAGGATTTTTATCACCAGCCCATTTACCTTTCATACGTTCACTAATAGCTTTGCATTGTTCAGGACTTCGCTTTCTGCCTTTCCACCAACTATCGTGAGTTTTATAATATTCTTTCTTAGTAGCAGAAATTTTATCTCGCCATTCTTGTCCAAGATCACGTCCTCTTAATTTTTCTGCTACAATTTTTGCTTGAAATGCTCTACTACGCTTATATGTTTCCTCGGTTTTCCAAGCAACTCCTAATTCGCCTGCATGACATTCTATTGCTCTTACGGATCTACAAGGAAAGAATTTTTCTTTTAACTCTTTACCAGTATAATCATGGTAATGCTCTAATATTAAATCATCATCTTCCTTAGACCATGCCCTATGAGGTTCTTCACCATCGTCTAAAAATCTTCCATAACTAGGATTACATTCTCTGCATACATATCTAAGCCCAGTTCTACACGATTTGTCTTCTGGGAAATATTGTATGGTGTGTGGCAATTCTCTGTTGCACTTCTTGCAAAACACATATCCTTCTTTTGGAATATGTGTTAAATGATTTGTAAAATGTCTACCACAACATTCCTTACACCTATTATTTAATTTACCAAGCTTCATAAAATAAAAATCTTTATTAGCTGGCAATTCTCGTTTACATTGAGTACATTGCTTTGTTTTTTGTTCCATTCATCATTTCTCCAATCTCTCCATATCAACAACAATAATAGAAGAGAAGAGTGACTGGATATGGAGTACAGTCATTCACGAAGATGATCAGTCCTCGTTATTCTTCTCTTAATTCCAACCATCTGCAATCGAAACAGTAACAATCCTCTCATAGTTGGCTATATATTTATTCTCTTTTTAAATTCCATCACAACATAAAAAGAAGCCACTTCATACGAAATGACTTCTCAAAAAAATTTCAATATTAAATTTCCAATGAAAGTGCAATTTACACATGTAACCTTGAATAGAGGAATCGAACCTCGCTTATACCAACGCCTGACCTTATATCATACTTAAAATCTGCGCATCCATTTCTTTCATATATAAGGCGAATGGATTTGAACCATATATTCAAGTCAACTGTCGTCACAGTTTAACACACCTTCTACGATTTGAACATAGACCTGACGATTTTGGAGATCGTTGCTCTATCAATTAAGCTAAAGGTGTATGGTTTTTGTTTCAAAATGAAATATTCGTAATAAATTATTACAAAAATACATTGACAAAATAAATTGTTTGCGATATTATAATGAAAAAATAAAGGAGCACATTTGACATGAGTAAAGAATTGAATTCAGCAAAAAAACGTATTTCCGCATTGGAAGAAGAAAACAAAAAACTTAAATCTCAAATGAACGATTTAGATTCAAGAGTAAAAAAGAACACTCGTGACATCGAATCTTTACGAGAAACTAACATTATTAATGCACTGCAAGAAAGAAATATCCCTGGAAACCCAAATTCAAAGCCTCGTTTTACATATGATGAAATCGCAAATATGTATGGAACAAATGCCGCAAACGTCTGTAGAATCGCCAAGGATAACAATATCAGTAGAAGAGTAAAGAAAATGTCATAGAATTTAAAGAGTTGGTATTTTATATCAACTCTTTTTGTAACAAAAGAGCCACCTCTAAAGGAAATGACTCTTTACTATTTTATTTAATTTCTTTATCTCTCATATATATTGAAAACATTCGTAAAATAATTATATATCTATACTTTTCATATTGTTTTTTTCTATCAAAAAATATATAAACTAAAAATAATAATATAATATTTTCCATAAGAAAAAATACATAATGAAAATGAAAAAATAGAATCATAAGCAGATTTAATAAAATTATAGATATAAACCCTAACGACAATGATCTACTCATTTCAGAAATAACAAGCATTTTATCAGCCTTGAATGATAACCCATTTATTTCTAAAATGTTTAAACAATATGAAAATATTCTTGCGTTTAATTGCTTTTGTTGTTCAATATTTCTAATATTTTTAGTATCTATATCAAAATAATCAATTAAATACTTTTTTATATTTAATGCGTCCTTATAAGCCAATTCATTATTTAGTATTTTCATATATTTATCTTTTAAAAGAAAAATTTCTCTAGGGCTTCCACCATATACATGTCTATATATCCATTTTTGATCAACTATATTTCCAAGCTGTTGAAAAACTATACCTAACAAGTAACTAATTACAAAAAAGATTACATATTTTTCCTTTTCCCAATTTGTCCACCTGTCATAATATTCGAATGATAATGAAATACAGGATAAAGTTAAAAATAATCACACCTGGAATAAGCATAGTAAATAAATCAAATATATTAAACTTTTTGAGTAAATTTTCCATAATTTTTCTCCTTTTTTAATATACAGTATATCATAATAAAAAAGGATTTGAACAACTTTTTTATATATCTCTCCACATGCTGATCGAAAATATCTAAGAAAAAGTTTAAATAGAATATGTTATTATAATAACTAAAAAGTTATAAAAAACATAAGGGCGGTAGTAAGTGTTGAGTTTACACACCTAAGTTTCGTATGCATCCAAAAAATAGGCTTTCACGTCAGGCTTACCACATAAAAAGATTTCGGTGAGAATCGAACTCACGCCCTCGGAGTTGCAGTCCGATGCCTTAACCAACTTGGCTACGAAATCATAACTGGGGTACAAGGATTCGAACCTTGGATGTAGGGATCAAAACCCTATGCCTTACCTCTTGGCGATACCCCAATGTTCAGCATAAAGCACTAACTAGCTGATTGTACTGTACACATCCAGTTATTATTCAGATACAAACTAAGTACCCTAAGACACACAAGGTATCCATGCTTTCTACAAAAAATCATATTTACTCGCTAACCAACGCACGAGAAGAAGATTACTACCTGTGTCACCCAAAATATATTGCACTTATATAGCGACACTCCATATTTATCTGTCTTTCCAGATGTCAGACCGCCCAGCAGCCATTCGCTATTTGTCTATCTCAAAAATTCGGAAAAGAAACTAGCGATAATTCCATTTCGTATAAAAGCCTAATAGACATTGGTTTTCGTTATTTAGACCACAGGCTCGAAAGACACTGTAGTACAAACTTGAATTTAAGGTTCTCATTAACGTAAAGAAGTACGAACATCTTTTCAATTCTAAGGCTGAAATTAACCGATTATCCTAGTTGTCGATAGAATTAAGAAAACTAGGATTAAGTTAGACTCAACCCATACAAGAGAAATTCTTTTTAAGATACTTTTATATTCTCTGATTGATTTATATGTTATATTATTCTCTTATTTTTGGAATATTTTGACAGAAAATGTCATATGATTTATAATGTAGAGGACAAGCGGTTATTCAAACATCTTTGTTTGGCTAGATAGAGATGGTTAGGTGGTTGAGTCACGTCAGAGCAGTGATGTTCTGTTATATAAATATCCTCGTGACATCATGTAGGAAATACTTACAAAGGAGGATAATACGTGACATTTTGTGATTTACTAATTTTTACATTAGTAACTGGTATAGTAAGCGGAATTTGCTCTACATACCTAGTTAGAGTTCTTGATAAACACAAAAATGACCGCCACTCGCCAAAGCACGGTCATTAATGTGTTGAATATTATATTTATTTAGCCATTGTTGATTATATTGGCTCAACCGTCTAACGGATAATTGCTTGTTTCTTTTGATTTGTATTGTAACACATATAATTAGCTGATGCAAGTAAAAATATAATGAGATAAAATTATGAAATCATTTATAGAAATTTTAAAAATAATTCTTCCTGCATTTATAACAGGTATATTTACCTTTATTGTGACCAAATATAATTATAATAAGAATGTTCCTTTAGATAATATGAAGATTGCATATAATAGAATCTATTATCCTTTGTATAAGATTATAAACAATAATAAGGAATATAATAAAAAAGATATAGATGATGTTATAAACAATATATCAACTTATATGAATGATTATAATATCAAATATATTGATAGATCCACACATCAATCATATATAATATTAAAAGACAATCCCAATAAATATAACTACTATAATTTCAAAAACAACATATATGATAGAAACTCATATCTACGCAGAAGATTAGGATATCTTGAACCTAATTTTATACAGAGTGTTATGTATTTATTTAAAGATGATAAGTTCATATTTTTCTGTGGAGTAGATGGACTAATTATTTATATGTCATTTATAATTGCAGCTTTATTTAATAATGAAAGTGTGATCTACAAATATGCATTTGTATGCGGAGCGGTATTCTTAGTTATTTTTCTTATTAAGATTATAATTAAAGAGATAGGTATTTTAGGGGATAGAATTATTAAATTTGGTTGTTATGTGAAAAAATGTTGGAATAAGAAGAAGTGTTAGACGAAAACTTCATCGGCATCTTCGGTGTCTTCACGGATGACATACATCTGAGTAGTTTCGGAAGGATTATTTATTTTCTTCGTCAGTAACATTAGAATTTTTGCTTCTTAGAGCATTGATTTTATTCATAACCTCTGCTTTGGTCTGTTTGCGGCAGTAAAATTCTCTAGTTGTTTCAGTGGATCGATGATTGGCAAGCTCGGCTGCTAATGCTAAATCACCAGTTTCTTCATATACAAGATTTAGCCTAGTCTTACGCTGGCAATGAGGTCTATAGTCAGAAATTCCAATAATTTCGCCATATTTCTTCATTCTATCTCTAATTGCACTGTCACCCATAGGTTTATATTCTCCATTGTATTTTGTAATTAACAATGAATCACATTCCAAGTGGTCATAATCATTCTTTCTCATTTCAAGCCATTCTTGAATAAGTTCTTTTGCAACATCTCCGAAAACTACCTGTGTACGGTATCCTTCCTTCTCCCTTATATCTACGAACATGTTATTCTCTAAATCAAGTTTAGATAATTGTAACCTTAATAATGCACCAATTCTATTTGCTGAGTCAAAACTTACCTCAAATAAAATTTGATCCTGAATTGAATACTTATCATTTTCAGATAATTCTCTACGGATTGTTTGAACCTGTTCTTCTGTAAGAAAATAAGAATTCAAAATATGTTCCTCATTAGCTTTCTTCATTCTATCAAGCTTCCCATCAAAAGGGTGATACTTAACAAAACCACGCTTCATAGACCAAATATAGAATGAACTAACAGCAGAGATTTTCATGTTAATAATCTTTTTATGATTCAGAAGTGTTTCCTGGCAGAACATAATATAGTTCTCCATAATATCAACGGCATTCTCCATAAACTCATCTGAATATAAATCTAAATCACCATAGTTTTCACCTAACCACATAAGAAAATGACGAAACAATCCTTCATATCTTTTATATGTAGTATCTTTAACATCCTGATTTTTTATAATATTTGATTGGAGATATTTCTTGTATTTCTTCAAGTTATCAGGATTTATGAATTTCTCCTTATCCTTGGTAAAATATTTTACCCTTGTTACATGTGCCACTAAATCACTTCCTTTCATAACAAAATTGCGAGATAGTAGTTACTCAACTAAATCGCTATTATAAATATTTAATATAATTAGTGGGCAGGGTTGGACTCGAACCAACGAAGCCGAAGCACCCGATTTACAGTCGGGAGTAATTGCCGCTATACGACCCACCCATACAAAAAGAGTGTGCAGCATAACACCACACACTCTAAAAATTAAAATCCAAAAGCCTTCAATATCTTCTGAATATCTTCATGGCTCAATTCATCACTAGAGTAGTAAGAATAACTCATATAAGAGTCGCTATCTGACTTACTGGCAGTAAATCCGTGAGTATTTCCATCTTCGTCTTCAGAAGTATGTAAATAAGTCTCATCATGACAATTACAGTTTTCACAATCACCATCGCAGTCATCTTCCTGACCAAACAGAATAACTTCCTTATCCTCATTTACACAATAATCAATGATATTCTGCTCAATATCACCATCCATATCAATGTAGAAAATATCTGTCTTATCAAGAACACCAAAGTCCTCAATAGGAATAACAGTGATTACGCCACCATCATCAACTGATACTAAATATTCGCCTATATTCATATAGTCTACAAGATCAATCTCTTTAATACTTGTCTCATCAAGTCTAATAAGATTGTCAAGAATGTACTCTGCAATTTCTTTATTTACGACTACACCAACTGTTTTATCAGTATAATATAATCTATTGATATAAATAGAGATAATGTCATCAACTTTGTCTTCAAGATCAATCATCTGAATGTCTTCATATTTATTTTTCTTCAAACAATTCACGACCTTTCAGATTAGAGCTGCTTTGCAGTCTTACTCATCTTAAATGTAATTTCCTGATGAGCAGGAGTTACGTATGTTTCACCAGCTCTTTCACCTAACATAATCTTACCTGTTCTTTCAGGAACTGTCTTAACCTTAAACTTACCAAGTTTACCAACAGGAACTGACTCTGTAGTATCAGCCTTTAATGTATCTGTAATAACATCTGCAAATGTGTCAAGGATAACAGCGATGTCACCTTTCTTAGCTCCTTCAATTCTTTCTGCGATTGCGTTTATAACTTCATTTTTTACCATTTTTAAAAAATCTCCTTTATTTTCATTTAATATATTTTTATGAAACAGGTGGGGTGACATTCCCACATCTCCAACTAGGGTGACGGCTGCCCGTTCCGTCCTCAGATTTCATTTATAATGTTTTGGTACTTTTAATAATAAGTGCCGATTTAATAATAAAAGAGGGTAGTAGTCAATACAATCTACTCCCTCTAATAAGCTTTGTTAGCCTAAAATAATATATTAATTGTAGCTGTGAATATCTACTTCCACAATTACTCCAAACTGAGCCGAACAGTGGACTACAATTGTTATTTAATTTAGTCAAGTTGTATGTCGTATAAGCAAATCAGTCCATTATCACTTATAACCGACACTGTTTGTTCTGGTTTATTTGTCTTGCGAATTGACATCGCATATGCATCCGCACCTGATACACACCCTGACTGTATTACTTTTGTATCATATACTGTTTCCATAGCATTAGTATGTCTATGTCCAAGCAATACAATGTCTGGCTTAATATTGAACATCATTGTAAAATTCTGCACAACATTACTTGGTGAATCTTTATGACCATGAGCAGCAAATACATTGTTGCCACGAATATTAAACATTGCAATTTCTGGCTCAATTGTATTATCACAAATAGTGATATTTTTTACATTCTGCATTCTTGCCTTTAAATAAAAAGGTAGCAGCATGTCCATATTTTCACCATCTAAAGCTTCTTCCTTCTTAGGGGAAATCCTAGAATGATTACCAGGCGTTGTATATACATAAATATGGTTAAAATGATTTGCTAATCTAATTAGCATAGCAGAAATCAGTTCTGAAATGTATTTAAACTGTTCCATTAAGTCCATATTGTTCTGTAATCGAAGATTATTATGAATAATTCCACTAAGAATTTCGCCAATTACAAGATAACAGTTTTCAGATTGATGCATTCCACGGATGTCAAGAATATCAGAAGTGAATTTTTCAATTCGTTTCTTTAAAATGTCTTCATCAAAATCATTCTTCCAATTATGTATTTCAATTCCAGTATGAATATCTGTTAAATGCACAAGTAAATCTGTTGAACTGTTAAATAATGTATAATGTACTGGAATATTCATTGGTTCAATATTCTCACAAATAATACGCTTCACCATATCAGCGTAAGACTCTTTACGAGCTTCCTGCCTAATGAGTTTATTATATTCAACTCTAGCATCAGATAGTTTTATTTTCTCTCGTCTTAATTCCTGAATTTTTACATCTAATTCACTATTCTCAGACACATTCTGATTTAATCTAGTCTTATATTTCTCATACTCACTTCTCATCTTACCTCCAAATGGAGTAGAAGAGGACTTACGAATAGTGTCTGAGTTACAATTAATTCCATATTTATTCTTTATTTCTGACCAATCGTAGTCATTTTCACCATCAATTTTTGAATCAATATCTGTGATAATCTTGTCATATGTTTCAAGAGTTAGTTCATATTTTGAAAGTTCTTCTTTAAATTTTTCAATATTAAACAATCATTCACCAACTCTCTACTCTTCATCAGACGGAACATCCAGTTCCTCATCTGTTTTTAATGCAACAGTAAAATCAATTACCTGATTCTTAAATGAAGTAAGCAGATCAGCTACTTTTACTTCCTGCTCCATATCATTCTCATCTGTGTATGTAATAGTAGTACAATCCTCTGAGAGTGTACCTGCCTTTACTGTTAATTTGTCTGTAGTTGTTCTTGTGAACTTTAATTTACTAGCTGCCATTTTTCAATCTCCTTTTTCTCCAACAAAATAGGAGAGCAGTGCGCCCTCCTTAAAATAATTCCTCAATATTTGTAATAATGTGGTCAGCAACGCCTTTTTCAATAATTTCGTTAGCATCTAACCACCAATTTTTACGATAATTTTTATCATATTCACTCTCAGTAATTTTTGTATGACTTAAAATAAACTGTTTTGTATCTTCCTCAATTTTCTTAGTTCTCTCTAAATCATCAAGCACCTTGCCAGTGTCTCCATAACTACCTGTAGAACCATCATGAATAAGTGCTTCAGTAGATGACAGGATATATCTATTACCCTTTGGAATACCCATAAGTAAAAGCCCCCCAGCAGAGTAACACTTTGCCATACCAATAGCATATACTGGTGTTTTAGAAAGATTGCAGATATTAATAAGCTCGTTTATTGCATTGAGAGAACCACCATTTGAATTAATCCAAATCTTAATTGGCTTTCTTTCGGCAATTGCTACATCTTTGTCTTCTCTATTCCATTCAACTATTTCCTGAGTCCATTCTACAATCCCATCATCAATATCTTGATTAATAAGGATTTCACGATTATTTAATCGTTTATAATAATCAACAAGAGTAGGATCGGCAAGCTTATAATTAGCCTCACTTCCTAAATTATCGAATTCTAACTGTAAATAATCTTTATTCATAGGCATTAGCCTCCAAATTCATAATATTTCTCTATAATGAGATTTTTGTCCCCTTATTCACCGCAACAACTTTTGTAGATTTTAAACAATCAGAGATAGCATCTTCCAAATCATGTTTAAATTCAATTTTATTGGAATCACCATGAACAAGAAATATTTTTTCACAATTTATACTTTTATAATAATTAATCAAATCATTTCGTTGCATATGAGAACTAAAAGAACATAAATCATATACCTGACATTTATTTTGATAAGGTTTTCCATTAATATTAATAGTCTTGTATTCTTTTTCATGCTTGATTTTCCATGCTAAAGTATTTTCACCTGCATATCCCATAAATAGAATACAATCTGATTCTTTTGGTAAAACACTCTGAACCCATTTTACACTGCGTCCTGCGGTCAACATTCCTGAACTACTTAAAATAACTTTAGCTCCATTAGAAGAAATTGTAACTTTACTGTCTTCAGGTGTAATAATTCTTTTGATATTTTTCCAAGACATCATCTCGTCAAATAAATCTTTTTTACTATTTTCAAGAATGGAAGAGTAACAATCAAGAAGGCGATTTGCTAATGGACTATCAACTAAAATAGGTATTTTAAAATTTTCATCTTTTCCAAATAGGGAATATAAAATCCATAAGATATATGGAGTTCTGTCAAGAGAAAATGACGGAATAAGAACTCTTGCATTATTATCAACACAATATTGTTCTATAACAGATTTGATTTTTTCTATATCTTTTTTGTAAGTTTCTTTGGTACATTGTCTACCTTTGGCTGAATAAGTACATTCACCAATTACAATATTACTTGATGTGACTGGTTGAAAATCTTCAACAAATATTCTTGAATCTTGAGTAGCAATATTTCCTAAATCACTTGTAAATAAAATTTTTCGTGTGTGAGAATGCCCATTAATATATACCTCGCATTGTTTAGATAAAAGTATATGTCCAGCATCTGTATATCTAATTGCCAATTCATCAGAAAGATTAGTAATCTTGTCTGAATCAATTTCTATAACATAATTTAATGTTTTGTATACGATATCTTCTGTATAGAATGGTTCATAGCATCTATCATTTTTTAAATTTAATACTTCAACATCTCTGCAATTTATATAAGAGCTATCAAGCCACATTTCTTTTAGGATAGAAGTAGAACCTTTTGGGACAACAATTTTTGCATTGCATTTTCCACGAGCGTACAGTGTTGGAATCATACCAATATGATCAGCATGAAGATGTCCAATTATAATATAATCAAGTTCTTGTGGTTTAATTCTTTGAATATATTTCATATTTGCTTTATAATTTTCCAATATAGTGCATTCACCTTGAATCATACCACATTCAAATAAATAACTATGTTCGGGTGTTTTAATAAGAGTAGCACTACCTGTTACATCTTCTGCATTTCCACCAACAACTTCTATAGTTATTTCATGTTTTTTCTTTCCGATGGCTTAGACACCACCTTCCTAATATATTTCGCCTATTTTACGATTGAATTTTTTCTTAACTTGTATAAATCTTTTAGAGCTGCTTTATCTTCACTAAGGTAATATTTTGGATGAGAGCTTTTACTTTTATGTAATAATCCATCTTTAAACCTACTTGCAAAGTTATAACCTAATTCCTGTAACTCTACAGATTCTCTCTGAGTAATAAGTATTATATTATTCACGACCTTTACTTTATATTTTCTGCAATAGCAGAATAGTTCTGATTGAGAGACTCGAACTCCCGACATCTTGCTTACAAGGCAAGCGTTCTACCAACTGAACTAAACCAGAATAATATTCTTACACGGAGGTATAAGAATATTCAATTAATATGAGCTGAGATATTGACTCAATATACTACCATTTATTGTGGTTGGACACAATTTATCACACTGTCGATTAGACAGTAGGTAGCAACAACACCAGTTTTGACATAACTGGCAAACTCTTACCACAAAGCGTTATAGATTTTCTTTTTACACATTCTTCCTTGCGAGATTCATAGGTTGCAGCCTATTAGAGTTGCATATACTTGTACTTTCTCACATAACACCTTGCGAGTGTTATATGTGTCCATATTACAGGACAATAAGTTGTTTTTTCTCTTTGCGGTCATACACACTTTTGCTTGTTCTTTTATTAATTTTTTATCTTTAATATAAATATGCATTATATTTTCTTCCTCAAGAGTATGTAGTATTAATATTTCGCATAATATGAACGATGAGGTGTACATTTGACCATCTGTACCTTTTGAGTACAGCCCAATCATCACCATTCTGTTCGTCTTGCTATCGACTTGCTTCATTGTTCTGCTCCTTGCTTTCGCATTAAGAAACATTACAACAATCAATATCAGCACTTTTTCTTGCGAAAATCGCACCAATAAGACAGTAATCATACCCATGTTTCCATGTTAATACAGGGCGTTTTTCATCACCCCTACCAAACCATATCATTAGCAGTAGCCCTCTGATTTTAGGTTTGGTATAGATTATCTGTGTTTTCCGTCAAACTGTTATACACAGTCGCAGTGTCTTATGCAAACTAAAGACATTACTGCTTTATCCTTATTGCTAAGTTTATTTAACGACACGAAACCTGCCGCCTACAAGTAGGAGAGTTGCGGAAACAGGACTCGAACCTGCATACTCTTGGTTATGAGCCAAGTGAGTTTCCATTGCTCGTCATTCCGCTATAATAATTAAGAATTATCAGCGACCATGCTACAAGAACTGTAGCACAGTCACCGACACATATAAGAAGAGGAGTACAATATGAATATGTACCAATCTTAGAAATGATCTTTAGAATTGTTCTGTTTGAAAACGCCTTTGGCTCATGTGTCATAATGACAATAGCCTTCAAATAACTTCCACAGAAACGTATGGTACACAGTCTCGCTTGCTGAACTAACTGTTTTTTTCACCATACACAAGTTTTTTACATGATTGCACAGCAACTTTTTTCTTCATCATGTATTATTAGACGAAATACTCAATAATTTCTTTTAACAATTATATATTCTCTGTTTTATCAGCCAAGAAAAGCTGATTTTATTGTGTTATTCTCTTATTACTATACATAATAAGAAAAATGGACATAGTGCCTGAAAACCTAGTAAAATCAAGGGTTTCAAGGCATTAGGCTTCCGTGACATTTTCATTGTTTCGCTGTTTTCTTTTTCTTTTTAATGCCTTTTGAGCTTCTATTTCTACGGAACATTTAGTACAATACTTACTGCTACTATCAAATTTGCTTTTTTTCCTTACCAATCGCCCACATTCAGAACATCGAATAAAGTTGCCATCACCAATATAATTCTGATATTCATAACCAAGTTCTCTAAAATCTTTTATCTTTAATACAATATCACTACCATTGTCTATAAAATTCACTTTCATATTAAGATTATCATTTTTATTGGAAAAAGAGATTAATCCAGTATTTTCAAGATCATTTAAATATAAAAACTTATCATTCCTATATTTAACAGTTACTCTTGCAACTTTATATATTTCCCTAATTTCTGTATTAACCCATCCATTATTTGTATCTGAAAGAGTATTATACAGTTTTGCATAACACAACATTGTAAATAATAATTTTTGATATTTTATATTTTCAACACTTGAAATTTTATCTAACTCAGCTTTCGCAATATTAATTGATTTAATTTCTTGTAAAAGATACTTTTTGCCTTTTTTTGAAATATCTTCAATTATATCTTCCCATAAAGCTTCATTATATCCTTTGTAATTTTTCTCCATAAACTCATTTAACTTCTGAGCCGTTTTCTTCTCTCCAAGTTTTTTTTCTTGTCTATAATATTTAGATAGTAAGAAGAGGGTGGAAGTTGGTTTATCCCCAACTTCACCTTTCTCAATTATTTTCTCCGCCTGTTCTTTTTCATTTAAAACAACTGACATTCATCAACCTCCACATCAATAGTTACTTTAATTTCGGTTTCTTTCATAGAAAAACGCATACCGTTAAATTCTATATCGCCATCTTCATCTAATTCAGGATATGATATTTTATATCCATTTCTTCTTAGAAGATTTTTTATAAAAGTTTCTCCACAAATATCCCATGCAAATTGTTTACTATTTTTGGATTTTGTATAACATAAATCAAGGACGATATTGCATAACTCATCTTCATTAGGGCACTCTTTTAAGCATTTCTCTCTAAACTGTTCTTTTAAAAGATATTTCTGAATCTGTTTTTCATCAGATTTGAGTCTCTCTTTTTTAGCGTAAAGCATATAATTTTGAGTATCTTTTTTATATGTCTCATATATTTTCTTGATTTTGTTATATACTTTATTTGTATATTCAGCATCACTTTTTAAAATAGAATAATCAAAATTAGATTCTCTATTACAATATTTTCCATCAAATAATTCTTCAATTTTCCAACATATTCTATTGATAGTGCATGGTGCGTTTCCTAGAGGCATTCGATCATAATAACAGTATATAAAACGTTCTTCTTCTTTCGTTTTATTCTCTTTTTGTAACAATTCATCTAATGTGATTCTGAATCGCATTAAACATTTTTCATTATTTTTCTTTTTGTAATTGTTTAATTCGACTCTTTCAGATGGATAAATATATTGCATAAAATATGGTTTTTTGTCTGCTATTATTTTTCGATTTATCCAAAAATCCTTTTTGGTATTAGAATCTTTTGCTTTTGAAAGCTTATTTGCTATCCAATTGTACCAAGTATCAGGCATAGGTTTAGCCTCAATTCCTTTTGTTTTATCAATAGCATTCTGCTGATAAAGCTGACCACATTTAATTCTATAATCAAGAATATTATATTCACGACTATTCTTTGGAAATTTCGCTTGAACTTCAAACATCGAAGTTATTTTATTTGTTACACCACCAACAGCATTTCCAAAACTATTAATATTAGATTTCATAATATCATCATCTGTTGGAACACATTTTGGAGCTTTTCTTTGAACACACACAATAGCAGGAAGTCTTTTTGTATTCTCGACTAAAATAGGAAATGATGTATTGATAACGCAATCCCCATCTTTGTCGAAACCATTCATCGCATCTGCACATGTATCCCAACTATTAAAAATAGTAGGAGTCGTCATATACTTATAAAATTCGTCAATTGTTTCGTTGTGTACTACATCTAATAATCTAATATTATTATGAGATGTCATTGGCGCACGAAAACTGACAATTTGAGTAACACCTTTATCAATCCAATATTTTGAATAAACTTGTCCAGCTTTTAATAATCCAGTGACAGTCATACCGAACATTGACTGACATAACGAATACGGATCTCCTGAAACAAGAGAGTAATTGGCAGGTACTTTTAAAACACCAACTTTTGCTTCGTCTATTCTTTTTCTTATCATGGAATAAATTTGACTTTTGATATACGGATCTTGTGTCATAGATGGCTCGATCATAAGAGCAGTTGCGAAAGAACTGTCAAGATTTTGGACATTATTCTTATTTAATCCAATTCCTTTTGTATAAAGAATTGTTTTTCTATAATCATCTGATAAAATATCTTTTATTTCATTTACAGTCGGAGCAATAAGTTCATCAATCTGCTCATCTGTAAAATCATAACTTTGCAAAAACTGATAATTCATAGTTCTTACATTTTCTAATTCTTCCTCTGAGGACTTTGTAATTGCAAACGTATATTTATTTTCTTCGCAATTTCTAAAATATTCCTCAATAGAAGAATAAGAATCCCATAATTTTAACATTGACTCTGTTAAAATGAGTTCAACCTCATTAATCTTATATGTATTTCCCCATACATCTGTGATCTCATCAAATCCATTATCTGAAGCAAATTTCTGAAAATCTATTGGGAATACAGCTCCTTTACAAAATGAATTTCGTATTACACAGCCAGGTAATAAATAATCTTCTCCAATTTCTTCTCCCCATCTTTTCATAAGTTGAGGCATTGCTAATCCATAACCATCACTGTCTATAAGTTCAATATCTTTATCTTTGATGAATTTCATACTTGGTTGATCTAATCCTGTATCATCTAATTCAATAATATCCGACTTAAAATGAGTAATACAATCATGGACTACAACGACACCATTTGGCATTGAAACAGGAGTAGAAGAACTGCACACTAAAGCAATATATGCTTCAAGCTTCGCAGGAGCGAATTTCATTGACATATCTCGTCCGTTATTAATTCTCTTTTTTATTGCAGGAAGAAGTTTTTCATTAATAAATACAATGGTATTATTTTTTACTCCTCCTGTTGTACCAAGTAACCATTTATACCTAATACCATTTATCTCAAAGCCATTTTTATAAATGTAGTGGAAATCCTTCTCTTTGTCGATTACTACACAGACATAATCTTTCTTAAATTGATAATTGTCTAATTCTGTATATAATTTTTTGATTTTTGGTCTCGATATAGCAAAATTGGTTTCTTTCTTTAACTTTTTAATTTGAGATTTGATGTGAGATATATGGAGTTCTGAATCTTCAATTCCATTCAACTCATCTATCCATCTCATTATCTGACTTTCACTTAAAGCAATTAATTCCTGATTTTCTCTTGCGGTATTTATTGGGAGTTGCAACTTCCATTTTTTTCTTCTTAATCTAGCTGAATGAATTTTATATACGTATCTTTGTGATGTTAAGTGTTTACTCATGTCGTACCTCCATAAAACGTTTATCAAAATTTCTATAATTTAAAACTTTTTCTTTGTTTTTAATCATTATAGGTAATAGTAATTCTTTCAAATAATTAATATTGTTTGCACATTCTTTAAATATTCCATACTCCATATAAGTTAAACCTATTTTTTCAAAATATTTAACACCTAAATATTTTCTCTCAGTATAATTCATATCATAGATAATTCGAGGTTCAGCGCAAATTGACTTATATGTAGCATACTTTGTGCGAATTATATTAATATAAAATATCCAATTATCATTTGATAAATGTTGCAAATTATTATAAAGTCTTCCCCATAATTTTTCTTTTTGAAGTTCTAAATATTTATTAGGATAATTATTTTCATTACAGTTTTTATTATTGTTCCTTATTTTTCTTTTTTTAACTGCAAGTTCAACTTTACCAAATAAGACATTATAAATTTCACTATCAAATATAAATGTATTGAGTGGAAGACCATAAAAGCAATCGTTTGTATGAGCATACTTTTGATTAATATTTTTCATCTCCCAATAATAATTTTTATAAGGTATAGAAATAAACATTTTAAATTTTGGATCATAAAACCCTAAAGATTCTTTTTGCAAGAATTTTTCTCTCATATTATATTGTAAATATTTATCAGTCCCACAAATCCATATATCAATAATTCCAGCAACTTGATATAATTCATGTCTTTCAATATATTCAGTAGCAATAGGAGAGCATTGATATTCAATAACATATTTTTTATTATTGTAATCAAACATAATATCAGGGCGTTGTTTAGTTTCTGGTATCCATCCCTCTAATACTGCATTTGTAACACCATTTTGTTTTTTAATCCATTCATATAAATCCATTTTTCCATTAAGATGTTCTTCTGTTTCTGACTCGGAATACTTATCTTCACATTCTGCTTTATCCATATGTCTAAAATATGGGGTTTTTACTTCACCATGACAATATTCATATGGTTTACCACAAACAGGACATAATAAAATTTTCTTTTTACTCCATTTTTTGAGCAAATCTTTTTTATGTGTTCCATCATAACAATTTATGATTTCGTCTCCAATTTTTGCTGTAAGTATAATTCATTCCTCCTTTAATTAAACTTTACACTTATATATTCTCCAAATGAAATTTCTATTTACTTACATATTATTCAAAATAAACAGGTACTTTATCAACATCAAAGCTGTTCTTAACTTTTCAACTATCATAGTAACCATCCTTTCCCATTTCATGCACTTCATATCCCAACCAATCAATTAAAAAATCAATTCCAGGTATGCAATCTCTATGTATGTATTCACCATCTGAATTTTCAATAAAATCTTCTTCGTTATAAATACCTTCTTTGCAATAGCAGCAGGTATAATTGCTTGGTTTAGGATTATAATTAGGACAGCCGGCAGCATGTCCATATTTTGTATCAGAAAAACAGTATTTACAAATCATCTTTTTAATCCTCCATAGAATCTGAGACAAATTCATTGCCTATATCAAAACATTTCAACTCATATTCACATCTTTTTATGTATCTTTCGATTTTTTCTTCGTTATAAAGTGTTTCGATATATTTTGTTATATCTGTTTTTATGGATTTTATATCTGAATTAAAAACGATATTTTTATAATCATCAAGTAAATCAAGATGATCAATAGTATTTTCTTTTATATATAAATCAACTAAATATTTTTCTGTTTCGACATTCCATTTTGCAAAAGCAACAATAGAATAGTTGTTATGTAAATCAATCTTTATTACTGTATTTGCCATTATTTCGTATCTCATTAAATAAGTTCCTCCATTTTATTTAAGTCTCTTATATTGCAATCTATTTTTCGATCTTGGTCAAATTTCCAATCAGAAGCTAAACGTTCTGCTAAATTTAAATTTGTTTCACCAAAATCAGCTTCACATAATTTTGGATAGCATACCAAATTAACCCTTCTTCTAAGTTCCATTGTTCTTGTCATTACATGATTCTGTGTTTCCTTTGTCATAAATTATTGTTCTCCTTATTATTAAATAAAATTTTTTATTCATATCATCGCTCCTTAGTGTGATACGTGTTTATTTGTTACATTTATATATTCCCTTATTGCAAAAGGGTTTTATTAAAAATTAAAATGTGAGGGTTTGTTCTAATTCACTGATATGGTATAATCATTAAGATGTGTATATACACTTGTAACTCATTAACTAAAGTCACGACTGATTCTTATATCAGGTACGGAGGTGTGATTATGCACATTAAAAATAGTGAAATCTATAATCTTTCCTATTTTAATAGTGTCTTATTATGAAAGGAGGATTGTAGATATTGCTAGTTATTATTCTTACACCAGCTGTTATAATCGCAGTTTTAAATCTTGTTAAATATTGTGTCAAGTGTTTTACACAGTATAAAGAGTTGAAGCTACTTGTAACTTCAGGAAAAGAACGTGTCGCCATCACGAAAAATGGCATATCATATAAGAAATAGGATATAGTAGGTACGTGAATTACTATTGTATTCATTTCTTATAGTAACTTTTAACAATAATTCACCAGTGAATTAGAAGCCTCACTGCAAATTGGAGTGTTTAGTGTAACACTCATTGCGCAAATTTATGGTAAGGAGATATTGTCGTAAGTGACAGTATCTCTTTATGTTCTTAATTTGTTATTCTCCAAAATCTCTATTTGTTTTTTGATTTCCTCACATGGATTATATTTATCATCAATTCTTTGACTATGCTCATCGTTTATAAAATGTCTGTAATCAGCAAATACTTTTGGAGTAGTTAAATATTTTTCTTTACCATCTTTAATATATTTTTCTCTCTTCATTGGTTGGCATTTTATTATTTTAAGTTCTTCCAAAATATCAACTATACGCCCTATATATCTTTCAGAAAGACCAATATCATCTGAGATTGTCTTAAAATACCTATAACAGCAGATGGGTTTATCCTCTATACGATTCAGATTGACACGAATATAGGATAGTAGAAGCAGAATATAGGCAGACGACATTCTTGTAAGGTCAATACCTTTACCTTTTAATTCTTCTTTAAAATTCAATATCTTGTCCAATTCATCAAAATAGATGATTCCAAAATTATCAGGCACATCGAATTTTTCAATATTTAGTTGTACTTGCTGATATTTCACCGAATTGGTGTTTTCTTTTAGACACTTCTCGAAATCAGGACACGATTCAAAATATCCATAATGAGAGAGAAGTAATAGAACTTCATAATATTTTTGGTTTATTTTCCCATCTCTGTAATTAGGTTTCAGCTTAGACCAGTGGCAAAGTTCTGTTGTAGAAAATGCTACCGTGTCATCAAGTGAACGTCTTGAACAAAGATATGAGAAGATTATTACACGCTTAGATGAGAGATCTTTATCATAGATGATTTCTCGTGGAATTTTTACATAATTCAAATTATTGTTTTCACCTTCTTTCCATTCTTAAATAATATTCTCCATCTTGACTTTCAAAAGTCGTGAACTTTTACATTTATGAAATTATCAAAAATTCATTTGGGTACATGTATAGCGTACCCAAAAGTAAAAAATTTCTTCATTTGGGTACATGTCAGGTGTGGATTTGTGTAGGTCAATATCTATATAGACTCATATTATCAAGAGAAGAATATTACGCTTGTATTTCGCTTACGCTTCATACAAGCTCTATAATTTTTTTGTTGATTATTATTGATTGATTTAGGTACATGATATTTTTTGATTAATGTTTTCATTTGGGTATATATGAGATGTACCTATATTATTTCTGACCTTGAAATATATTATTTATTTCCTTTAAGTGAAATAGCATATAACATATTTCTAATATTGAAAATATGCATCCAAAATATTCAAGATTTTCTCTTATATAAGGATTTGATAATTTTCTTATAACAGATTCTCTTGTTCTTTTAAATAAAATTGACTTCTTCATAATATCATTCTCCTTCTGAATTATTTTTATCTTTCTAAAACAACATAATCAGCAAATGGATCATCAATAGAAAACACAGGTAACTTATTGTGATATCTTTCATATATTTCTTCACCTGATATAAATACATAAAATTTACTATCACCTTGTCTTTCTTTTCTTAGTTGTTCTAGTTCAGTTTCATATTTTCCATTTTTAACTGAACCTATTTTTCCACAAATAGTACAATATCCAGTTAATCTTGTATGTCTATTTATTTTTCCAACAAATGTTGAATCATATTGAATCAAGCATTCTTCATATTGATGTTTATGTTTGGACTTATGATTGCTTTTTGAGATATTGCTTTTCTTAGATTTTTTATATTTGGGTATTTCATGTTCTTGTATCATAGATTACTCCTTTGATATATTATTCTCTTTCTTCAATTATCTACCCAGAGATGTTCTTTTCTTGCTAACACTGCGAAAAGACCGCCCTTATCAAAGGGCTACATCTTGTGCTTACGCACTTACTATTTTTTTGAGCTTGTATATAGTTTTCTCATACCCCTATCTGTGAGTTAAAAATGAGTTTTTGAGAGTAATTTTCAATTTTTATGTCTTAGGTGATAACTTATAAGGGCATGAGATAAAAGTGGCTAATTTTTCTCTGAGCGTTGATTTGCTCCCTAAATAAATTAAGATGCAATTTTGTCAGCTAATTCATCAAATATATTTCTATTTGTCTTTGGTGGTTCAAGATTAAACTTTTCTAATATTGAATTAAGGGTAGTGTCATACATATTTCTTATATCTTTATAATAGTTAATTACATCTAAATCATATGGTCTATCTTCACATTCTGTTTCAAACATATAATCTTTAATATAATCAGAAAATTCTATATTGTATGTATCTTGCACTTCATTAAGTATTATGTGTATTGTATCTGATAATCTTAATTCCTGGTCTGAGTGTTCATTGACATAATCCGTTAAGAGTCTAAGCTTATCAAATGTGGTTGTTTTCCAACGAGAATATTTCTTATCAGGAAGTTTCTTTTTGGTTGAGGCTTCTTTTAATGATGAAATATCTTGCTGCATAGTAGATACCGTTTGTGTGAGAGTGGTAATAGCATCTATAAGTGGCTGAATGTTTGATGTAGTATTTAACTCATTATGTCTGTATTTTGAGATAATATCCCATACCCAATCCATAAATATGTTGGCTTGTTTTTGTCTTGACCAGCGGCATATTTCCATAATTCCACGCTCCGTATAGTAGACACGTTCTTGTTCTTCACTTTTTGACAGGTTAGCCCCATTCTGGGTGTTACTTAATTTTATTCTTACACATAAATTATCTAATCTATCTTTATGCTTAAGATGAATTTTTCGTATAGCTTTAGATGGATCTGCGTATTCCAGTGCCTGACCAATCTGTTCTCTTGTAAGAAAAATGTCATCATTTATATTTCTGTAAAAATTACAAGATAAGTCTCCAAATGTTTCTGTTGTGATAAGTTTTAAGTTTGTCATAGTGTTAAATCCCTTTCTTATGTGTTTTTTGTTTTTTCTACTTATATATTCTCTAATTTGGAATTTGTTTTTAACAAAAATAAAAAAGACAGATGAGAAAAATCATCTGTCTTTTAATAATATAATATGTATTTTTTATTCTTCGGTTTTATCTTCTATAATGTGATCGGCACATAACCAATCTGATTCTGGCTTTGCAATTAATCTTGCATCCATATAAGCCATTTCCATAGTAAGACATGTTTTTGCTTGATAATGATTACCTCTTCGCTTTTCAAGAATAAGTGCAATGTCTGGAGTATCATCTTTTGTAAAACATAGTGGAATCATTAACTGTATTTTTTCTTGATAATAATGTGGTATTGCTAATTTATAATTTGCTGTTACTTTTTGAATAGCTGTATCAATATAACCTTTTAATACTTCAAGTGGTCTGTCACTTTGTTTAATACAATTGGGTAAACGATTATATGTATTCAAATCTTCTAATATATGATTATAATTAGGATGAACTTTACAATGCCAATCAAATACCAAAAGAGTAGTGTCTTGGAAATAATCTGCTCTTTCAGGAAAATCAACATCCACATCAATTGAAGTTAATTCATATTCATCTTTAAAACCTTTAAAATACCATTTTGGCATTGTAGAATCCGATAAATATTTCTTATTTAACTCTCCATATGCATAAATTGGAATATAACGATCAGTAAATAAACCTGTATTAAATAAACAATATTCTTCAGTTTCAATTACTTTATTTTCACGTTGTAACTGATAAAATGTATTTAATAGATAATTTTTTAAAATAACATTGTCATTTTTGTTTTCAAAATTCCATGACTCTTTTATTGCCTTGTCAGCAAGCGATTGAATTTGAGCATTATAATCACCCCAAAACATATAATCATATAATTTTATAAGTTCCATATATTCCATACCTTCTTTCTGAAATGCTTCTTTCAGTATAGCATTTTTATTGGTTATTGAAAAGAATTTTGTTGTAATTGAAATTTGTTTAAAAAAGACTTCATATGGATTGTCAGTATATTTTTGGATATGACGAGTTGTGAATCCTTTTTCAGTAATTGCTTTTTGATATGCTTCTTTTTCTGATTCAGCATAAATAACAGTAATATATGTATATTTATTACTATATTCCGCTGTTGTTGGTACTAAATATGTGTTCATTGTATTTGTCTCCTTTTTTGCTTTTTATTGGGTTACAGTTATATATTCTCTTATTGGGATTGCAGGAGTTTAGATTATCTGAGAGAGTAAATAGGGAGTTTTATTGGCTAGGTGGTTAGTTGTTAGGGTAGAAGGTAAAAATTGAAATTTGAGCTGTGAGAGTGGATTTTTGTATAGGCGTGAGAATTGATAATATTATTTATAGTAAATGTGTATAAATGTATATAGATAGTTAATGTGATTTTGGGTGATGTAAAAAAATGACCTTGTATTTTGAGCATTTAGGTGGGTAAAAATGATTTTAGGTGTTATTGGTAGGGTAGAATAAAAATGCTGTGTATGGGCGTGATAAAAGGGTTAGATGAGAAATGGAATTTTTTAGTATTGTTATAGTAGGATTTTTTGATGGTTTGTATTAGATTTTTGGTTATTTTTGTGAAGAATATAGGTAATTTTTGCGTTTTCTGGTGTGGTTTTTATATACTCATCTCTGTGTGGAATAAAGGTGATAATTTTAAAAAAATAAAAAAGACAACCATACTAAGTTGTCTTTTAATAAATAAAGCTATTTATGTTGATTTTTAATAGAATCATAATTTTCTATTACACGTCTTAGTTTAGTGACAAAAAATGAGATATCTGCAAAATAATTGGGATATGCTAACCTTAATGTTTCAAATGAAGATGCTGATACCAATACAACATTAATATTTGAACCTTGTTCAATTTTTCCATATAATTTTGTCGCTGTTTCGAGATTTGAGGATTTAAATGGTTTTACAGTAACAGTCATTTTGTCATAATTGAGTAATATTATATAATATAAATTTTTATCTCTCTGGTTATATTTGTTACTTGCATGATTAATAGATACATTTAATCCACTAAGAGTAGATATTATATTATTTTTCTTATCAAGGTATTTAACTTCGGATATCAATTCATCAACCCACTTAGATGTATTGGGGCATATAGGCATTTTCTCTTCTATAGCAAATAAAGAAGATACAAGTGTGAAAAATCTTAATATGTCATAATCTCCCTGACTGGATTTAAGATTACTTTTTGTATATATCCCCATCATTTCAACAGCAGTTGCCCACATGTGTTGTAATTTTGTACGAAATTGAATTTCTATGAACATATTTTTGTTGTATGTGTCCTTAGACTCACTGTGAAATTGATATACCATATGATAAGATCTGTAACCTGATTCTTTGGGATTGGCGATATAATCATATTCACGTTTAAGTATATGTCTTATTCGTGATGTTTTATATTCATCAATTGCTTCATACACCTGTTCTACAGTGTCAACAATTACTCGGCATCCACCTAAATCCTGCATCTTATATAACTGCATTTCAGGAAATCTTTGAATTTTACCAGTTATGGATTCAAGTCGTTTTAATCTTTGGACAACAATGGCATCTGGATTCTTTTGACGGAGATTACTACAGATTACTTGCAGTGGATAGGCATGTGCAGCTCTCCAATTATTTAATATTACCAAAGCTTCTTCTCGTTCTTCGGTGGTAGAGAATGGATCGGCTATTGTTTTACCTGCTTTGTTAATTTGATTACCTGAATATCTTGGAATTTCCCATTTGTTTGTATTTTCCATAGAAATCTCCTCTTTAATTTGTCCGATTAATAAATCTATATTATTGTCATTAATTATATCATTAATTGAGAGGAAATTCATTATATTTGTTGAATTTATAGTTTTTTTCATCATAATACTCCTTTTTGAATCTTGTTTTCATATATATCCACTTATATTTATTCCCTACTTTTGAATTATTGAACATTAATTATTGAACAGGAGTATTTTTGTGATGTGTTAAAAGAAAAATTGATATCGACTTAAACATTGACAGATATATGTTTTTTAAATATTGGGGTTATATTTTAGATTTTGAAAATTTTTAAAAATGGGAATAAAAATGATTAGAAATGGCTTGGTTAGTGGGTTTGAGCGATATGGGGTACGATAAGTGGGTTGGTGGGATGGATTTGGGATTTTGCTTGATTTTAGTGGAGATTTTTGAGATTGAGAATAAGGCTAGATTTTTGAGTTAGTGTAGAGATGAATCTGCTATAGGCTCTGCTGCATTTTCAGCTCTATTAATTAGTTTTAACTACCCCCAGTTAGTCTAAAACAATAGCTAATAGATATATATTATCCATTCTTTTTAAATAGAACAAGTGTTCGATAAAATCATTCCTGGGCTATTAGAGCAGAATAAACTCGAACATTTGTTTGTATTATATCTGATATAATTCTTTTATCGTTTTCATTCTCCACTTTTATATCAAAATTAATCATTTTTAGATTTGTACTCTCCACAATCTACCCTAAAATAACTATAAAATTGGGATAATCCGCCACTTTAATATAAAACCAAATAAATTTAAAAAATTTTAAAAATGTTGTTGACAATTAAAGTTCATAGTCTTATAATACAAGCATACCAAACAACAACACAACAACATATAAATAAAATTAAAAAGTTGTTGACAAGTTGAAAACAGTTTGATATAATGAGTATAAGTTAAGAGATAGAGTTGTTAAGGTATTGAGTTACAAACTCAACATAATCTCAAAACCAAAGTATAAAAAAGTTATTGACAACATAAAAACAACATGGTATAATGAGTACATCAAATAAGGAAGGAGTGATTGACATAGCAACAGATAGAAAAAACTTGAATACACCTATTGACATAGAGTTGTTTAATCAATTCAAGTCAGAATGTGCAAGTTATGGTTTAACAATGAATGTTGTTATAGAAGGACTTATGAAGGACTTTTGCAATAATAACTATGCTATCACTATAACTAAAACTGGTGTATCTCTAAAGCGTGAGGACAATTAAAAAAGTCCCACACTAACTAATAAGTTAATAATAGGACTTGAAAAGATTGTATAAATACAATCCCTAGCAAGATTATTATACAATTCTTTTCAATAGCTGTCAAGTCTGGCAGTGAAAAATCCCTTTATTATATATAGCTACATAACAATTGTCTGAGGGTTCGCCTGAAGATATAGTGGGTTATTGCAACTTACGCACCTTGTAGCTTGCACATTGATAAATAAATACAAGCTCAATCAATAAAAATTTGAGGGCTACCAGTCTACCCACTTGAGGGCTACCGCTTGCGGTAATAAGTGCATAAAGATTAAATGATTGACAGATGTATTTCATAAAGCACACTTTGAAGATATGAGAATAATTTGCTTGCATTCTGCGAGTATAAAAAGTTATAGGTGTTTAACTGATTATTTCTTAGACTGTCAGCCACGGGGCAAGGATAAAATAAATAAGTGTAGTGATTATTCCACTTACTAGCAGGTAGTTTCACGCTTTAGCGGTAGGATTAAACCTTTTAGAAGTGGGTTCAATTCCCACAAGTGGATTGCGTAATAAAATTTTTTACGCTCAAACTATAATAATAAAATCATTTTGCAACTATGCGTAAAATAGTAGAAAGAGGTATATTATGGCAAAGAATCAGATTAATTTCTCAAAAATGAGTAAGGAAGCAACAACACAATTAAAATCTTTTAAGGAATCAGCTCTTGCAATAGCAGTGGAAGATTTACGCTTTAAAGCTGAGATTAAACCACTTAAAGCACAGTTGGAATCTATTCTTGCAAACCGTCAGAATGATATTGATAATGGCATGAATGTTGATGAAGTAGTTGCTAAGTTTCCACGGATAGAAGTAGATAATAAAATTCGCCAGGCTGAAACTGCACACAAAGCTATTGTTGAACCACTCACAAAGTCTATGAAAGAGACTTATGTTTTTATTCCTGAAGGTATGCATGAAGCCTATACCAAAAAGATTAATGAGCATAAGCGTGGCGACTTTTTAGAAGCAATCAAGCAGTTTCTTGTAAATCTTGGTATTGAAAATTGTTCTCAGGCTCAGATTAGCAAACTTGCTGAGAATATGTCAGATATGTTTGGTGCAAGATATGCTCAGAGTAAAAAGATTGTCAATGATAATACACTTGTAACAGCTATCAGCAAAGCACAGTTTAACAAGCTTTTTATGGCTGTATTCTGTGAAATGTATGTTAAATAAGTAACTTGTAAACACACAATAAATCCGCTATACTATAACTAGAAAGGCGGTGGAAGGATGGAAGAAATGACAGAAAAAGAAAGACGAGATACTAAAATGGCTACTCTATATGAACTCCGTTTACTTTTCACGCAAGGGAAAAAGACAGAGTATACAAAAGAAGAAATTGTGGAATTGCTTGATAAAATAGCAACCGCAAAAGAACAGGAATAGTGCATAGTTAGAAGGGCAGACAACGCAAAAAGTCTGCTCTTTTATAGTGTGTATTATTTGCACATAATAGTTGACAACAAGTTAATGCCATACTATAATTAATAAAATAACTAGGAGGTGACAATGTAAAATGGCAAAAAAACAATGGGGTACAACCTACGATGAAGAGATTTTAAAACAATTCCAGGCAACTTGTGAAGAGTATGGCATGAAGGCAAATACTGTTCTTGAAGCCCTTATGAAATATTTTAATGAGGGAAAATGTAAGCTTATAATAGATAAGTCAGGTATATCTATTACAGTTGATAAATAACACTCAAACTGCGTCAAATATAATACACCCACCAAGCACAAGCACCCAACGCAAACGTAAAGGGTGCTATTTTTATACCCAAAATCACAAAATCAAGGAGGTAAATGCAAAATGAAACGCAAAATAGTATATATACTCATCACTTTAGCACTCATATTGAGTGCTTTTTTAATTGGCAAAAATATGCCTAGTAAATACGATTATTTGAATTTAAACCAGATAACTGAAACGAAAAAATACGGAAACAACATAACAATCTACACGTCAACAGGGGATTGTTATGATTTCACAATAACAAAATAAGAAGGGAGAATAAAAACCATGAGTAGAGATTTGTATAACACAATTCGTAAGGCAAAATTAATTGCAAAAGATTTCAATTATGGAAACGAAACAATTAACGCCTTAACAAAGGCAAAATCCGAAAATGAAGTTACACGGATTTTAAAAACGGCAAGATTAGCACAGGAGGTATAAAAATGGGATTCAATTTTAGAATAATTACAACAGCAGACGGAAACCAGATTATAGATAGAACGCAAGAAACTTCTTGCGATTCAATGTCACCTGTAGAAATGCTTGATTATTTACAGGTGGAAGAAAGTTTATATTTTGCTGAGAGACAGAGAAAAAAAGTAAAAATACAAAATGAATCTATATTAAACAGATTAAAAAATATATTTAGAAAGAAGGTGTTCGCATGAAGGGATATTATAACGGATTTGCTTATATGGGATTTGTACCATCAATAGGCAAATATCAGCAATTTGAAAGCGAAACTGCATATAAAAATTATTTAATAGAAAGAGGTAAGATATAATGCTTGATTACGGAGATTTTTACGACATTGCAGAATATGGCAACGAAAATTGGAAAGGAAACTTTTCAAAAAAAGAAATAGCAATTAATGCCTATAATTATTTTTGTGATTTCAAATATTCAAAGTTACATCCTTATGTTGAATCAACAATACAAGAATTATTAACACTGCTTGAAGAAGATAATTCTGAAGAGTGTGTTGATTGGGCATGGCAGATAAGAAAAGAATTAGGATTATGTCAAATTGAAAGGGAAAGAGATGAGATATAATGAAAAAGCAAAGTGTATGTAAAGGATGTGTATATTATAATTCGTGTGGAAGTTCTTCACGAACACAGGAATGTAAAGGCAAGGTAACTAAAGAAGAAGCAAAAAGACTGGTTAATAAATAATCAGTCTTATTTTTTTTACAAATTAACTATATTAAAAATATTAAATTGAAAGAGGTAGATTATTATGTGTAAAATTAATGGAAAAAAATTAAAAGAAATTAGAGAAAACAAAGGCATATCAACAAAAGAACTTGCTGAAAAAGTTGGATTATCACGCAGTGCAATAAATCATTACGAAAGCAACATAGACAATCCGAAGGATGAAACGGTTGATAAGATATGTTTGTTTTTAAAGATAAACAAAAATGATATTAAAGTTGCGGATGTTGGATATAACTTTACATCTGGCGAAGGCAAATTGACAGAAAAGATAAGAAAGAAAAAAGGATTTGTTCGTTATTCAACACCACGGCAGACAGAAGAATTTATACAAGCTCATTCAAATGCAGGAGAAAACATAGAAATAAAAGAAGTTGATTGTGCTTTAAAGAATTCTTTCAGTATTGCATCAAAGCGATACATTCTTATCAATCCGGCGTTTGTACATGTTCCAGATTGGCAGAGAGATACAGACATGGCAAAGGTGCAAGAAATAGCACAATATTTCAATGAAGACAAATATGACCCAGCAAAGGTATATATTAAAGAAAGAAAATTATATGTAGCCGATGGAGCACATAGAATAGTTGCTTTTGTAATAAACGGAGAAATAAAAATGCTTGTCGAAGTTCTTGGATGTTCTGAATATGAGGCAATTCTTACATTTTTAGGACAGGGAACAGGAAGAAAATCAATGAGTGTGGCTGATACATATAGAGCAGGTGTAAAGGCAAATATAAGAGAGTATATAGAGTTTAAGAATTTATTTGAATCATATAATATTCAAATTGTAACCGATTATAACAAACTTGAAAATCCAATAGGTAAAGTTGCACCATCGAGTACATTGTTAAGAATGACAAAGAATAATACGGATATATTAGAACTTACAATTAAGACAATTAAAGCTCTCAATTGGACAGGAAGCGAAAAGAGTGCATTTACACTTAGAATGTTTCAGATATTTAAAAAGTTATTTGCAAATTATGAAAAGAATACAGTTATTGAAGGCTTACTTGAAAACTGCAAGGGAGCTTCATATTTTGAAAATAAAATTGCTCCTGTTAAGAGTAATGCTGAAATGTATGATATTTTAGCGAAAGCAATTTGCGAATAAGAGAACATATACATATAAAGCTGCACTATCAGGCTTATACGGGTAACAGAAAGGAAGTGATGTTTATGCACAATTTTAGAAAATCTAAGCGAATGCGTGATTTTGATATTATTTTACGGAAGAATGGATATACACCTGCAAGATGTAAGGGAAGCCATTTCATGTATATCAATCGTATAACGCATAGGATAATGCCTGTTAATAAAGATTTAAATGATATGGTAAGGCAGAGATTAATTAAGGAATATAACTTGGAGGTATAAGAATATGAAATGGATAGAGATTTTACGGAAAGATGATTACGCATTACTGCAAAGCGAAAGTGATACACAATATGCGGTTGTGAGTGGTTACGATCCAACGCAGCCAGAAAATCAGCAGTGGTCACATGGAACATATTTTACTTATTTCCAGAATAATCCTAAGAAGATGTTATATCTTCAATCAGCTTATGATTGTTTTATGGAAAAGGTAAATGCAGATTATATTCCCCGTTGTAGATTAGAGGAGTTAGCAACGCTTTTCAAGGATGGTTTAATCTCTGACGATAGAGATTCAGCTTTTGAATACTTTGACGAGTGTTGTGAAATGTCAGAGGAAGAAAAATCTTTCTTTGGCATTGAAGAAGATAGTCCGATAGCAAATACTAAATTTGAGAATCCCATGTACAACAAGGGTTATGACGATGGATTCTCTGACGGAGCAAACAGTGTAGAGGAGGAATAAAATGAAAGTAAACGGAGAGGAAATTACAGAATTTGAAGTTACAACATACGCAGATATGTTTCACAGAAAGGCAGTTCTTGCTTATACATCAGATGGTGAATGTTATGGAGATGTAACAATCAATATTCCAGAATTACCACTTGATAAAGGAGAATCATTTTTAAATGCGAAATCTCCTAATTTGATTAAAGCTATGGTTGAAAGTGGGTATCTTGAAATTACGGATGAGGTAAAGGTAAACTATGAAACTTACAAAGTAGGTAAGTTTACACAAAAGTTTATTGACGAGTTTGAAAGAGTGAAAGATGAGAATGAAAGTCTGAAAGATTATTTAGTTGGATGTATTGAATCTGATGAGGATTTAGTTAAACTTGGATACCATGAAAATGAAAAATTTATTAATGATGTGATAGAGGAATACGAAAGTAACTTGAAATATGTTGAAGATGGATATAGTGAAATTGATGCAAAGGATGATGCAATTGAAACTGTTTCAAAAAGATGGTTGAAAGAAATATAAATTAGAGGTAAAGCAAAATGAAATATAAAAGACAGTTAAGATGTATAAAGGATTATGAAGAAGATTTAACAGGCGATGATGATTTTGCTACGGTTTGGACGGTTGGTAAAGTATATGGAGCAATTAAACATCATGATGGAACATATACAGTTGAAACAAATATGGGCACAAAAGGAATTGTAGGTGTTGAATATTCATGTACGCCAGATTATTTTGAAGAAGTGAATGCAAACTAAATGGATATTTCATAGTGAATAGGAGATGGTGAGTGATATGAAAGAATGGAATATAGTTACATTTAAAAACGGAAAACGAAAAGACCATCATGCGACAACTAATGATGACGCAACTTGTCAAGATGTAGCAACATGGTTTGATATGGCACATAATGGAGATGAGGGCGAGATATTAGAAATAGTACCCATAGAACAGTAAAGCAACATATCATAGGAAAGGAAAGGTGATTATATGACAAGAGATATATCAAGTAAGGCAAAACCATGTCCGATGTGTGGCTCAAAAAGGATTTATATGGACGAACCGAATTATGATTTGATGTTTTCTGTAAAGATACAATGTGCTGATTGTGGGCTAAGTGGATATAAGAATTTTACTAATAAGGCTAAAAACCCGATAGAAAAAACTATTGATTATTGGAATACAAGAGCTTATGAAAAGTAAACAATGGGTGTTTTATTGTAGGAGGTGTCGATTTGAAAAGACAGAATGTTAATAGAAAAAATAATATGATGGAAACAAGAATCAATGGAATTAATGAATTTGCAAAGGAAACAGCAAGTAATCTACTTAAAAAATATCCAGATATTGATTTTTACGATTTGATGTTTCAATTTGAAATGCAATTCAGACATGAATGCTTGAAGGCTATGTTGAAAGAAACAGCTAACTAAATGCGTGTTTCCTTAGAAAGGAAGGTAATTGTATGAGAGATGCACATAAAGAGTTAGTAATGAAAACGGCAATACAGGAATATAAAAATTCTGTTCTGTTTGGGTTTAGTAGAAGTACGGCACATGCCATAAACATGATGGAAAATGCTTATATTATGTGCTTAGGTAATATTGAAGGCATAGAAGAACTTAGGAGAACCATACAGGAGGCAAAAGAAAAATATAAAAAGGAATTAAGTGACTAAATACGTGTTTACTTGAAAGAAAGGAAGGCAAATATGGAAAGATATGATATAGAAGAATTGGTGTTGGGACTTGCTGGTATTGTAAGGGAAAATAGATATTTAAGGCAGGAGAATACCAGATTGAGGGAAGTTGAAAAAGAGTACCATCAATCTATTATAGACAGATGTAGAGAAAGTGAACAGGCAAGTTTAAATATGTTTAAATCTGCATGTGTAGGAATCGCACAAGGTAAAAATGATATGGAACTTGCAAGAGATTTGGTTGAACATTTATAGCAGACAAAATTTGTGTTTCTTTAGATTAGAAAGGTAGGCAAAAGAGATGAGCATTAGCAAATGGATTTTAATTGAAGTTGAAAATCAAGGAATCAGCGAACCAGATATATATGATACATATGAAGAAGCGTATAAAGAAATGAAAAGAAGATATGAAGCAGTGATGGAAGATAGTGATAAAACCAATATTACTGATTTCTATGCAGATATTCAATCAGATTCATATAATGTCGATTGGCGTATTTTTGAAGTTAAAATGTAAAGGAAACTAAGATTTCTTAGGAAAGGAAGTAATACTATGAATATAGAGAACTTAAAAAACATGTTATATAACGCAATTATTTGTTGGTATAATGATACATTAGAAGAATATTCTGGTCTTGATGATGAGAATTTTGTGCATAGGGTATGTAAGGAAACAGGACTGACAAGAGCAGAATATAAGGATTTAATGTTTAGTAACTAAACAAAATAATGCAATCGCAAAGGCAGTTAGGAGAATAAATACCTAGCTGCCTATTTTATTACAAGAAAGTGAGGAATGAACATGAAACAATTTGATTTACCTGTAGTAAATGATATACGAAAATCATTTTACGGAAAAGCGAAAGTAACAGAATTAGACAATGGAGACATTGAGCTGACAAGCTACAATACAGTCGTTTGCAGAATACATAATGGAGTTTTTCAGAGATTGTGGAATGGGTATTCAGCAACGACAATGAGACATATCAATGCTTTTATTGGCTTCTATGAAATTTAAGGTGGAGGCAAAGCATGGTGGAACAGTTTAGAGATTGCATAAATTAAGGAGGAAACGAATTATGAGTAAATGGTTATATGATCCTGAAACGGATTCACGGAATGGAAAAGAGTTTACTTATAACTCACCAATACATGAAAATGACACATTATTTAATGGATTCACTTATAGAGAAATAATGGATTTAGTGATTGCAAATTGTGGTCACGATGTAACGGAAGCACATATCAATAAAGAAATCATTAAGCTTATGGAGCTAAGAACTGAGGAAATGAGAGAGAATTTGATGATGTGTAGAGAGAACATGTTGAAAGAAATTAGAAGGGTGTGATGAATATGAGCAGCTTGAAAAAATTTGTAGGCGATTATGCTTATTCTTATATTAAAAATATTGCAGTTGACCAAGATAAATTAAGACATGCATTAGTAACTCCACAGAACGCAAGGAATGTATTCTCTGAATTAGATGAGTTTCAGATAAAGTCTATTTGTTCTGAAATAAGTGCAAATGATACTTTTGGAACAATAAGGGAAACTACGCAGGAAGAAATCATTGAAGATTTTAAGAAGGCTGGATATGACACAGTAATTTTTGATGATGAAGAGAAAATAGCAGAATGTAAAAAGTATTATGCAACAGGAGAAGTAATTTGCACTTATAATAATCTTTCTGGTCGTATGAGTCAGTATCATATGTTGGTTGCAATTAAGAAAGATATTGACAAAATACAGAGAAGTAAAACACCAAAAAGGGAAGATGAGTATGGTACATCTATTCTTAATATTCAGATAGCAAAAAACGGAAGCCATATGTCTATTAAAAATCGTTATAATCACACTGTAAGTGAATGTGATAGTACACTTAATAATAATCTGGATTTGTTAGTTCCTGGATTACAGGCAAAGGTGCTTGGATATTACAAAATAGCTTGTCTTCATAAAAATAAAAATTACTATAATCATATTACAAATATAAATGGAATTTATTTGAAGTATAGTATAGAGAAAAACAATGTGTACTTTGGAAACTTTGTTCTTGATAGCAATAACGGAGTTAGATTTGAAGATAATGGCAGGTATTATGTAAATAACTGTTGGACAAATACTTATGCAGATACTCCTTGTGTACTTGATTTTCACAATAAGGAAGTAATAAAACTTTTTAATGAAAGATGGCAAATTGCCAAGGGGACTCTATTGACTAGGGCAATGAAAGAGAATTTATTACATAGTGGCAATAAAGAAAGAATGGACGAGCTTAATATTGTTTTTCCTAATGCTTTAAAAGAGTTGTTACAGTGTAGAAAAAAGGCATTAAAATATCTTGCTTGCTATTATGGTTATGATTTTCAGAAACCATTCAAGGTAACTGGGTTACTTGGAAAGTTCACGGCTAAGAGTATTGAAAAGATAACAGGAAGCAGTAGTGGAATGTTGCTTGTTTGTAAGGGCACAGATGTTAATTGTGTTGAATTAAACAAAGGTAAGTTCAATGTAGATGTAGAACGAGCATATTCATATTCGATTGGCGATTATTGTGCAAAATATGATTTTGAAGCAGATAGAAAAAGTGGAAAACTTGGAGTATTTATTATTCAGCAGAGTAATGAATATAAAAGAGAAGTGAAAAGAACTTCTATTTATCCTTACCGTTATAGTCATAGCAATAATGAAATATTTGATAAAAGTGGATGTAACTTAACAGAGACAAGAGAAGCATTACACTATCGTCTTCGTAAATACAAGGATGATAAGAGAAAAAAAGAGGTTGACGCTGTTAGTTATGAAGCAGATCTAAAAGAGATTAAGGAAATGTTTCAGACATTAAAAGAAAAGCTTCTTATTAAGTTAAGCGAAGCAAAAACTATCGAAGATTATAAAAATATTGAGAACATACTTGATTATCGTTTTGTATGGATGGTGAGGGATATAGAAAAGTTTGAAACAAAGGTCATGCAAAATAAATTTTGCTCTGTAAAAGAGGCAATTGATAGTATTACAGAATTGAAAGGACAAATTACAAACAAAATAAGAAAGATAGACTGGAAAGAGGAGGTCGATTGATATGCAGAAAACATTAATGGAAATGTTAATTGAATCAGGTTATCCAAAAGAAGAAATGGATCACCATGATTCTGATTTGTATGTATATGTAACACCACTCACAACAAAGATAATTGAAGAATGGTGTAAGGTACATGATTATAGAATGGCTTGGCATTGTCCTACATTTAAAGACCAGATAACAGGCAAAATGATGTATGATTGTGCATTTCAGTGGTATGAAAATTAACAGATAGGAGCGTGATTATATGGCAAAACAAATATATTATTTACACAGTTGCGACGAATGGAAATCTTATTCAAGTATGGAACTTTTATTTATTGGAACTTCTCAGCGGAAGTTAAAAATGAAAATTTCTAAGGAGATTGAAGAAGGTAATATGGAATATTATGATGGCGACTTATCTCAAAAAGAGCAAGCTAAAAAGTTTCGCAAAGACTGGAAAACTGAGACAAGAGATGTGATTAACTCAAGATTGACATATGGAATTTATGATTATACATACGATAATGAAGAAATGTAATCACAGGAAATTGTAAAATTTATAGTGAAATTTAAGAAAGGTAAAAGGTGATAATTATGGCAGATACAAAGAAAACAAAAAGATTACACATTAGCATGGCTTATACATTTGTTGGAGATACAGGTATTGATATTCCTGTAGAATTATTAGAAGGTAAAACGGAAGAAGAGCAGTTGGAAATCGCTTGTGAATATGCACAGGAACACATTGATGAAATTCCTGTTGCTACTAATGCAGAATATATCCCATATTCTGATAATTTTGGGATTGGTGATATTGATTTTGAAGATAACGAACAGTAATACAGAAAAAGGAGATTAAAAACTATGAAAGTAAACGAAGTAAGAAAAACAGAAACAATTGAGAAGTTAGTAAGAACAGAATACATTGCAGAAGATGGCACAGTATTTAGAAGCGAAGAGGAGTGCAAAAAGTATGAGGAATCAGCACTGTTTGCAATCAGCAAAGAGTTAAAGAGACTTGATAATAAGAAAAATGGAGCTTCTGAATATGACATTTATGATGAATGTTCTGACGAATATCTGGTAGAGATTTTCAATGCAGAAACAGAAAGAGATATTGAAAATATCAGAAGATATGTATATCTTAAAGCTCTTTCCAACAGTTCATATGCAAGAAAGGAAGATGTTGATTTACCTAATATCACGGCAGGACATGAAGTAATTATCCATTGGAACTATGACGAGGATAGTTGTTGGACTATTGGAAATGGAAGTATTGATGCTTTCTGTGGTTACATTAGAGATAATCTTATGAGTTTAATTACACTAAAGGAGGAAAATGCAGATGCTTAATATAACATTCAAATATAAAGATGCAATGAGTAATTGGGAATGGAGAACACAAAGCTGTACAGTGTCATCTGTTGAAGAGTGTAAGCAAATTTACGGACTTGACAATGGCGATGTTGAATACGAGATTTTAGAAGTCAAAGAGGCATAATACAGAGAATAATAAGGCAGACGCAAACATATGTGTCTGTCTTATTTATTAAGAAGGAGAATGTGAGATGCAGTTGATGAAATTTGTAACAAGAGACACCAAAGACAAAAACAAAATTCTTGTATGGTGTACGACAAACAAACTAATTACATTCAGAGATTTCATGCAGTATGTGTTGGATGATTTGAAAAATCCTAAAGATTTTATGATTATTGATACAGAAAAGGATCTTGTTTATGACATGTACAAGGTTGCAACAGAAATGTATGGAATGAGAAAGAGAACATTTGAAGAAAGAATGAATGGTGTTTATACAGGAAAATGGGCAAAATATACAAACTTAGAATTGGAAAGGATGTGAAGAAATGGACTTAAAACAATACAGAATGGTTGAAGGAATTGGAAGTCATTGGAATAAACGATGGGAAATCCAAGAGAAATATAAATATTTTGAAAATGGAGAATGGATTGAAACATGGCATATGATTTTTTGGAGTAGTGATAAAGCAAGATGTGAAGAAGTGTTTGAGAAATATAAAAAATTAGGAGGTAAGCGAAAATGAACGGATATGAATATATTTGTGGAACAGCAGCACGGTTTAGAAAGAAGTTTCCGAACTTGTATGAATGGAAAGAAAAGAAGCCTGTGTTCATTGATTCAAGTTTGTTAGACAAGATTGAAGATATTCCAGATTCAATCAAGGCAGAACTGATAGGAAAATCAAGAGTATCACGGATGAACAGAGAAGACTTTGCAATCAATACAGAAGATGAAAACGGATATAAATATTATCTTGATATTGATTGTAGTTGCTATGACTTCTATAAAAACGACAAATTGATTTATTCAGTATTACATGTAGATGGTGCAAGATGGAATGTATATAAGGCAAATATCTATGGTGATTATGAAGATTCATCTGTAAGGTCAGGCAGTTTAAATTGGAGTGAAAACTTAAATTTTAAGTTGGGTAGAATTGATATTAATGCTTATGAAAGTGAGGTTGAGTGATATGAGTAACGAATATAAATATTACAAAGAAAATGGAAAATTGATGAGATTACATATTGAACAAGATAATGATCCACTCAATCCACGGGTAGATTTTGATTGTAATATAGGAAAAATCGTATGTTGGGGAAATAATTGGGGTTATCTTGGAGATAAGCAGAATAAATGGGATGATGCAGAGGATTTTTTTAAAGAACTTTGTATGGAACATTTAACAAAAGAACAGATTGAATCACTTGTTAATAAGCGTATGGAAATTGTTTCGATTGAATCACCTGCTGTAGAAAAACCAAATAAAGCAGAGTATGAAAAAGATATTAGAAGTACAGTCTTAAAATATAATGCTATGGCTGAGAAAGCAAAAGACCTTGAATTGTCGGATGAAGCAGTTAGATACATAAATATGGCTAAAGTTTACAAGAGAAATCGAGAAGACGAATTTGAAAAGAATTTACGATTTTCAAAAGAATACAAAGTAACAAATGACATTGGATGGTTTCAGTATAAAGGAACTAAAGAACAGTGTGAGGATTATATTAATGAAGAGTTAAGAGAAGGATTACTTGACGGAGATATTTTCTATGCTAGTGCAGGAATGTATAAAGAAGCAATGGAAATGTTAAAAGGATCAGACGTTGTAATTCTTCCAGTATTTGTGTTCGAACATAGCGGAACTTCAATAAGCGTATCTGAATTTGGCGATAGATGGGATTCTGGTCAGGCAGGTTGGATTTATACAACAAAAGAAAATGTAAAAGAAACACTTATCAACTGGGGTGCAAGGTACAAAGACAAAAATGGAAATCTTGTTGATGTAACGGAAGAAAATTGGAGAGAAGCTGCAATAGAAAATCTTAAAGGAGAGATTGAATTGTACAACATGTATCTTCAAGACGAAGTGTATGGAATTATCACAGAAGAATATGATACAGACAATGATGACTGGGAAGAGAAAGATTCATGTTGGGGATATTTTAGTGATAAATGGGGTGATGAACTTGTTAAGGATGTTGCACTTGATTTTGGAGTAAGCGAAACATTATATGACAGCGTTGAGGCAGTAGCATAAAACCAAAGGAAAGAACTGTTTCTTGAAAAGAAAAGTGAGGTAAATAATTATGCTGAGATATGGACGGAAATTTAATATTACACAGGAGCTTATGGACACAATTGCAACTTATATGAATGATGACATAAGAGAAGATTTACATTTCAGACTTGCACCATGCGAGTCTGATTTATTTTTAAGAGAATATGTAAAGAGAGATCCTGAATTTGAGAAACTTTTATACGATGAATTTGGAATTGAAATGGAGGTGTAGGAATTATGATGACAAGAGAAAGGTTTGCAGAGACAAATTATAAAATGAGTTATGAGGAATACAAGAAATGCTGTTGCAGCGAATGTGACAAGGAAGATTGCATTCACAGAGATGCATATAGAAGTTTGCCTGAGATTGATGGTGGACTTGGTTTGTGTCCTAATCTGAAGGGAGAGTGATAGAAATGTACAGAGTATATCAATTAACGAATGAAGAGAAAGATAAAATTGTGCGATGTCGTTGGGGTAGAGATACACATTATTATGATGTATTTGAATCGCAAGAAGAATGTGATGAAGAACAGAAAAGATTGGATAAAATTGAAACAGAATATAGAAAAAAGAAAGCTGATTATTTGAAAAATTGTAAAGGAGTGTGATTAAGATGTTCAAATATATAATCAGTTATGATGGTGGTCAGTTAAGAGACAGTGGAGATTTTGAATGGGGATTATTTGATTCCTATGGCGAAGCTGAAGAAGCTGCCAATGATGCAAAAGAAGAATATATGAATGACTGGGATATTGAAGGCAGTGAATATAATCCTGATGATTTCTGTATTGAAATTGTGGAGGTGCAGATTATATGTTAGATAACTCAAATTTAAGAACTACAAAATGTATAAATGTATTTTCTGATATGAATACGTGGATTGATTTTGTAATAATTCCTTGCAATAATAAAGATTTTACAAAGGCAGAAGAGATTGTTAGAAAAGCATATGATGATTGGTGGACACTTCCTGATACAGAGTTTGAACCAATAGCAGATTGGATCTGTAGATGCCTGGATAACAATGATATTGAGTTTGAGATTTATTTTAAAGATGAAGAGGAGAATGATTAAAATGAAGAGAACACAAAAAGAAATTAAGCAGCAGACAGAAGAATGGTTAGATGAACGGTGGATGATTGCAAATATGAAAGATACAAGACCACAGGACATGAGTTATTACATGGGAGCTTTAAAGGCTCTTGAATTTGTAGGTTACGAATGGAAGCGTAATACAGATGGAAAACATACATTGTTTAAGTAGATTGGAGCGATGGAAATGAAGAATAATGATTATCCAATATATTTCAAAAGTAAAGGTAATGATATATATGCAAGCTATGAAGGTGTGCGATGGTTCTGGTATGGAAATATGGAATGTTGTTAGTAAGAATTAGCAATTTCAAGTGAAGATCGGAGAGTGATGATATATGAAAACAGTAGACAAATTATATAAACAGATCATGGAATATTGGGAGGTATGTGCATATTGTAATTGCGAAAAAGATTTTGCAATCAATGATTTGTTGGAAAAATATGCTTTAAGTTGTGGAATTGATGAAAGAAAACTTGAAAATAGAATTGATCTTACTATCAGATGTATGACTAATTCGCAAAAGAGAACATTATATAAGAAGATGTTAGAATCAGGAATTAGAGAATGGAGTGACAAATTATGACAGTAAGAGAATTAAATAGAGATCAATTAACTGAATTAAAGCGTATGTATTACGTACAACTTGTTAATGAATGCTTATTTGCAAAAGTAATGGGTGTTGATATTGATGAACCATCCTATGACATGATAGAGAAAGTCAACGAATATGTCTCAGATGAAGTTATTTTCGATGCATATGATAACACTGTGTTTACAGAAGATGATTTCTTTTGTAGTGCGGAAAGGAAGGCTTAATATGTTGAATATTACAAACTTATATGCATACAGAATTGAAGAATTGGCTATTGGAATTGTAAAGGCAGAGTCATATGAAGATGCAAGAGAAAAGGTGAAAGTAGCTTATTTGAAACACAACGATTGCTTTGATTCTGAAAGAGATTTTATTGAGTTAAAGGAAATTGCAGAGAATGATTCATGGTTTAGTGATAATCCTGATGTAGTTGAAGTAGATGAATTAATATAGAAGTGGAGTGACAAATATGAATTATACTTATTTTGGAAACAGAATTGAAAGAAGCCCATTAGGAAATATGGGGTTACAGTTATTAGAAGCTCAAGAGAAATTAGTTTCTCAGGAATATGAAGTTGAGAATCTTAGAATTAAAGCAGCCATGTATAAAGCATATTTCTTTCGTAATTCTACTTTAGCAGAAAAATTACAAAAACAAAGTGAAGAAAACAGAAATGCACTTATCGGAGAGTTCGATGGTTTTTCATATGCAAGTTGGAGAGCCAATGCTGTATATAGAACAGTTGAAGATATGTTTGATGAAGGCTTATTAACTGAAAACGAATATAGAGAATGTAAGATATGAAATGGAGTGATTTATTATGGTAAAAACATTAAGAGATTTTTGGAATAAGGCAGATGGTGTTTATGATTTTGTAGATAAGAATGGAGTTTCTATTGATGATATGAATTATCCCTTAGAAACAGAAGTGTTAAATGAACGGTTAATTGAAGGTGAACAGTATGAGATTACATTAAATGTAGATATTGAAGATCCATATTCGATAGCAATTAATAGATATAAAAAGGAATATCCAGATAGACTGATGGAAGAGAAGTTTTTAGATAATTTATATTTTTCTATTCAGGGAGTAATCGAACATAATGGGAAAGAGGCAGCCTTAGAATATGCAAGGAACGGAAAATTGTGGTAAGTAAACAAGAGTTTCTTTTGATGATTGGAGGAATAAATATGTGCATGTATTGTGAAAGAAGAACAGACATAAAATTTGGATGGGAACAACCGAAACTTCCATACCATAGTAATAATCTAAACGAAGGTAGATTGAATGGAAACGTATTAGAAAATGAAAAATGGGACGGTGTTATTCATGATTATCAAACTGCTACTCCAGAATTAATTCTTACTTGTCCTGGTTATTTTAACGGAGAGGGTGTTGGTTCTATTTACATTCCAATAAAATATTGTCCTGAATGTGGAAGAAAATTGGGAAATAAAAAATCATAAGAGATGAGGATTTACTCGGAAAGGGAATATTATGAATAACGGAATTTATCATATAAAGGATAATAAAATTTACAAAATGTCAATAGATAAACCAGAAGAACAGATAGGTGTTGTTGCAAGTATTGAAGATAGAAACAATCTTATAGATAATTTTGCCAATAATCTCATAAACAAAATTGAATTAAAATATTGTAATGAAAATTTAACCAGTCAATATATTGGAATGCAAACTTGTGATTGGATTAGAGAGATTGCAGAAGCAATGAAAACGATGATTTCAAAAGTGGATTGAGAGGTGCAAAATGAGATTACCACAAGAAATATTTGCAGAAGCGTTATGGGTAGAATGGTTTGTTAATTACGGTAATGTTTGTAAAAAGAAATTGCCGGATTTATTGAGAAGATATAATTTAAAACTCAAAAAAGAGAAAACCTTAGATGATGTTAAATTATCAATAGGCAGAGCTTTTAAAAATACTCCTTGCGTTTCTTCTAAGCAAATAGAACGCATTGCAGAGGAAATAGACAAGGTTTGTACCATAGCTAACTGGGAAGATGCAGTTGCAAAATATAAAGTATGATTGTCTATAATGATAATTTGTTTAACAGAATGATGAAACGATATTTCAGAAATGAAGGATGCATAAAATATGGCAAAGCAATTCATAAAAGAAATTGAATCATATAAAAAACTTTACAGAGCCGACAAGAATGGAGGAAAGATATGAACTATTTAGAATTAGCAAGAATGATAAAGAGTGCATATAAGGAATTAAAGCAAAATGAAGTATATAAACTTTTCAATGTCATATGGAATAATGAACTTGAGGAGTCAGAAATTACAGTTGAAAATGATGCTGGATTTAGAGCAATTATTATTGGTAATACAAGTGGTGTAAAAAAATCAAGAGGTTGCATGTATTTGTTTTATACCAATGATGACACAGAATCATTTCCGACCATTAAAGAAATAGAACACAGATTAAAAATAGTTGCAAATCAAGAAATTTTAACAGATAAAAATGCGGATTATTTTGATTGGGAACAGTATGGTTCTTTAGAAGAACAGAGAAAATATTTTTCAGAAATAATTTTAAATACAATGAAACAATGATTTACTGATTTAGAAAGAGAGGCAAATAATATGGTAAGAAAAATTAACAATAGATTATATAAAATCAATACATATGCTTCTGCACACATTATTGAAGTAGATGATAATTATGATGAAGAAGTACAGAAGTTAAGAAAAGAAATTCAGCTTGACAGTCTTGGATACAAATTAAACTTACTTGTATATCTTGCCACTTTAACAGTACAAGGATATGCAATTTTAAGCGTAACAGAATTTAATATTGATGGAAGTAAGCCTAGAGTTGCTTATGCAAGTGATAAAGATTATAAAAAGATTGTTAAGTATTATCTTGGAAAGAAAGCCTAAGAATCAGCGATTTAGAAAGGAGAATTAAAAATGAAACAGAATCATTATATTGTAACTTTTAACAACGGGAAAACTGTATTTGTATCTGGGTTTAATACAGAGGAAGTAGAAATCCTTGCAAAAGCCGTAATGATAAAGAGTGGATTATCTTATGACATTAAAAGTGTTAAGACAACAAGTAATTTATCTGATATGGCAGATACAGATTTTGTAGCATAGGAAACGGAAATTTAATGAGGAGAAAATAATATGGGAAATTACTTAAAAATAGGAACAAAAAACATTAATTCAACAAAATATGCGTCTCTGGCAGGTGGTTTCATTAGAGATATTTTACCCAATGTTAAAGAGAACGAAAGAGGTTGGAAATTAAAGAAAAAACATGTTGCTGAATTAGTATTTTACACTAAATTACTTTTGGGAGATGATGAATTATTAAAAAAATACATTGATGAAAACGATGAAGATGATTGCAATGTTGAATTTGGTGATGAAAGCTTCGATGAAATAAAAGAAACTATAGAGTATATTCACAATTGCTTTGTAGATGTACTTGTTGATATGATTCTATATAAAGATAAATGTGTAAAAGTAAAATGGATATAAGTAAAAACAATATTTCCAGAAAGGATAACATTATGAAAGAATATGTAAAAGTAAAAGAACTTCTTAAAGAAGTTGATGCAATGGCTAAGAGAGGTACATTGCTTGCAAGAGGTGGAGTAACACAGGAAGATTTGGCAATGCAGATTAGAGGTCTTATTGTTCATGTAGCAATGAAAGAAAGTACAGGTGATAATAATGAGAAGAGAATTTAAAGTAAATGGGATAAAGTGCGAAATTGTAAACCGCTATACAGGTAATATGGAGATTAATAGTTTTAATCAAAAATATGATGTTAGATACTATTCAAGAAAATATTTTGGGTGGATGAGATTATGTAGTTGTATGACAATTGCCGAAGGAAAAGAAAAAGCTGTACAATTGTTATCATTTGCAGTATAATACATATATATATATTTTTTAATTGGAGGCTTTATATGACAAAACAGGGGTTATTAAATGCATTTCAACATGCGATTGAAACAGTAGACGTTATAAAATTTGAAGCTGCTTTATGCCACTTTACAATTGAGTACAATGTAGAAATGCCGTCAGCGGCAACAGAACTGATTAAGGCTCAAGATGATAATCTTCCAAAAGAAAAAATAAAAGAGATTATGTTAAAAATCCAAATTCCAATTGTAAATTATATTAGAACAAATGGCAAACTTAACGATTTAAAATAGACAATAGAACAATATAAGAAAATATATAAGAGACTGAAAATTCAGTCTCTTATTTTTATGTTAAAAAGGAGGTATAGTTATGGCAGGATATAATGGGTGGTCGATGAGTAATAATGCTGTGGCAGCTTATGAAAATGGTGAGAAACCACTAAGCAAATGGACAAAGGCAGATATTTTTAATGCAATAAATGAACAGGTTGAAATAAAATGTTCAATAGAGAAATTAAAGAAACTTCCGGTAAAAGTATTAAAAGGAATTTGTTTAAGATGTTCTTCGTGGCATCATACAAGTAGTTATTACAATCAGACAGATTTTTATTCGTTAGGTGTAAAAAGAGTGGAAGAATTAACAGATGATAAAATTAAGGAATTGCTTTTAAGTTATAAGGCAGACAAAAAGGCAGAAAGTAAACCCTTGGAAGAAAAATGGGAATGTGCTTTCTTAGAATGGTCTGGTAGCAGGAAACATCCAAAAGCAACAGAGGTAATTGAAGAAGGTATTGTAAAAGGTAACTGGTTCTATCGTAACGATGGTTCTAAAAAGAAAACATCTGCAAATGGATTTAGATTTATAAAACAAATTCAGTAGTTAAAAGGAATTCAATACGTTTTTCGATAGCGTCAATAACTTTATTAGATAAACCATTCCATTGTGGTTTCATTGAAAAGAAATCAGTCATCGCAATAGAAGCAAAAGCATTTGCATCAACTTCGGCAATTTGAAGGTTGTATTCTTCAATAGATGAACATTTATTAGATGATTTGTATCTTGATAAATAAAATTTCTCATCAGTTTGATATTGATAAATGTGACGAAGTTCATGTGCGATAGAAAATAAATAATCTGGATTTGGCTTATCTACCTTATTGAGATAAATTGTATTAGCACTTGGTTTACATTGAGCTAATGTACTCTTGGTAGGAAAGTGAGAAGTGTCATATGAAATTTTAGGTATTTCAATATCAAGTAAATCGCAAATATCCGTTATAAATTCTTCTATCATGGTTAATTCCTCCGATAGAGAATAGTATAACAGAATACAAATAGAAAGGAAAGAGAGATTGGAAATATTCAGTCTCTTATTTTTATGAAAAGGAATGGTGATTATTATGTTTAATTACAAAGAATTTAAGGAGGAAATGTTTAAAAGAGGACATGAAGTACATAAGAATGGAAAGTATCTTACAATTATTCCTAACAATAATTACGAAGGATATAGTAAAGGATTTTTGTTTGCAACTAATATTGTAAAAGGGTTTGAAGAGTATTTAAGCTTAATAAAATATGAACATTTTAATACATGGATATATAATGCAAAGTTTAAAATCAAGGATGAATGGAGTTGATTTATATGAAAAAAGAATTTGTACAGTTATTACAAAATATGATTGAATCCGCTTATAATGAAGATTCAGAAGATGAAATCATATATTATATTGACAAAAAAGCATGTGAGAGTGGTGATATAGCTTATATGTATTATAAAAATAGCGATACATTGTATAAAATGAAAATAATACATGTAATATGCAGTTATAAAAATGATTTATATAACGAACTGATTAAAGATGAAGATGTTTTGATTAAAGGTGAAGAGAAATATAAGGCAGATACAAGTGCTGAATTTATTACAGATACAAAAAATTATTTAGTTTGGTTTCGAGAAATTAGTGTTTGTATATAAGTTGTATAGATTTTTGTACAAAGATGTGATATTATATAACATATATATAAAATTTGTGATTATTTATTAATCTAAGGAGGTAGTCGTTATGGCAGAATTAATCGGATTTTTATTGGTAATGTATATTTGTATATATCTTCCATGGAGAGCGAACGAAAAAGAAGAATCTCGTAAAAGGCAAAATATGTATAATAACTTAAATAAGAAGTCAGTTGATGAAATGGAAAAGTGGAGAAGATAGTAATATAAAATAAGAAAGGTGATTGATGATTATGTTCGGAGGATTATTAGCATTCTTAGGAATTTTTGCAGGAAGTGCTGCAAAGGCAGCTTATGATAATTATGATATGAAAAAAACTACTCGTACAGTTGATAAAGATGGAAATGTTCATTATATGGATAGATTGTGTAATGATTATATCAATGGTGAACGAGTAAAGAGAGTTGAAACAACTGATAGAAATGGAGTTAAATTATATTCTACAGTTGGTGTGAATAGCAGTAAGGTGTACGACACTTCTTATGGAAGGGGTACACAGCAGTTATTTGCGATGAGTGAATATGAAAAACAAGATGCAATTGAACGTGGTAAATTAGCATACATGCAGTATAATCCTTATTTCGGAAGACAAGTTACAACGGAAATTGCGACAGGAAGAACAATTACATGTCTTTTTGAAGGTAAAGATCCAGAAACTAAAGAACCATTTTATAAAAAATGGTATTTTCGTCCTGAGTGCCAGGATAAATATGATTGGAGAAATACTGTTAAAGGAGATTATGGGATTGATATTACCAAGGAAGAATATTACAAGCTTAAAACAGTGTTGAGTAGTTATACTGAAATACCTAGTGATCAAAAAGTGGCGTGGAAATTGATGAATATTAAGTAAATAAATGGTTGGAGTAATTGACAATGAATAATACAAGACGGAGAGGAATAAACGAGCTTAAAACGCAAATTGATTTTGTAAATAAGCAGTTAAAAGAAGCAAGTAAAAAATTATCTTTTATATTAAATGAAGAACAGGATGCATTTGATAATATGCCAGAAGGATTACAGAGCAGTTATAGAGGAATGTGTTCTGAAGATGCTATTGACAGTATGGAAGAAGCGAGTGAGAAACTTGACGAAGTAATTGAGTTATTGGGTGATATTGTGTAGAATAAAAAATGGAGAGGTTATTACACCTCTCCAACCATTCAAAATAACATTTGCACTAAAATTATTAAATGACAAATGTCATTATTATAATAACATTTATTTTTGAAAAAGTAAAGAGAAAATAAAAATGAAAAAAAGAATTATTTATTAATAATGAAGAAGAAAGTTTCATTGGAAATGAAAGGAGAATATTAAAATGGAATTAAAAGAGACATTAAAGAATATGAAAATAGGTGACGTAATTACAATTGAATTTAATGATGGAGTTGTAGATTATATTACTAAGACAAATTGGTTTGAAACAACAGTTTTTGTTTTAGGTGGATTGGGAAGAACTGGAGTACCAACGATTATAGGATCTGGCATAGGAGATATTGATAAAGATATTGATGTAATTATATCTAATATTTGTACAATACTTAATGAAGATGTGAAAGTTATGGATACTAATGGAAAAGTAAAAATACAATATAAATCAAACGAAGTATTTAATGAGGGAAACAATGGAAATTTTTATTATGAAAATGATAAAATTTAATTGGAATTAGAAACGATGTTAAAGTATAACATATGGACAAAATAGACAAGAAAACATACATAGGTATTATAAAATTTACATTAGAATCAATGGTTGATCTTGCAAAGTCTGATAAGAATTATAATCTTGCGGCAGATACAATTCATTATTATGAGACAACTATTAAACCAGAAATGCAAATTAGCCAGGATGAGTTTTTAGAATTGTGTAAGGAAGCTGGAATTAAGTAGATTGGAGAGTGGATAACATGTTATATACAATAGTACATACAGTAATTAATAATAAAGGAGAACACCCAGAAGCAAACGCAAGGGTGCTTGGAATATATTCGGATGAGAATGTTGCTATTAATGAAGCGGAAAAATGGATTAAGAATACAAAGACTTCTGATATAAATGTAAAGAGAATAACAGATACAGAATGGTATTTTTGGTATGAAGAGAATGGAAATACCTATGGCGGTTATGTAGATGTATATGGAAAAAGATTAGACAAGCCAATTGAATAAACCAATGAATCCAAGTTTTTATGTGAAATGGAAGGAAAATAAATTTGTATGGAGATACCTAAATATATACAGAATAAGATCAAACAACAAAATGAAGCTTGTAAAAAAGCAAGTAAACTAGAAGCAGAAATTGAAAATTGGTGTCAATTATCTGGATTTGATCCATATTCAAAAGAATATAAAGAAATTAAAGGTAGATTAGTAGATGCAGTTGCACCATTAAATGCAGATAAGATAAAAGAGATTGCCAATAGAATTGAATATTAAATGTTACTAAGAAATTTAAGTTCAGGAGGTGTTTTTATGGATAAATGTGAATGGTGTAATACTAAATTATATAAGCCACAATATTATGGTAATGCAGATTTTAATATGGAGAAAGAAATATCTGAAGGCGACTGGACACATTTGTTCATGTTATGGAATTCCAAGACAAACAGATTCGGAATGTATGCAAGTGGAGAAGGAGAGGCAGTTGTAGATATTAATTTTTGTCCTAAATGTGGAAGGAAATTAATATGAATTTTAACTTTCTTTTGATGATTGGAGGTAGAAAAATGGAGAATAAAAATATAAGAATAAAGATGATAAAAATATTTGCGTTAGGAATAAAGTATGCAAACGCAGGTATTGTTGATGATGATTTCTTTTATTCAAACGTATTTGAAGATTTATTTGATGATGGAGATGAGCCAGCAACAACTGAACAAATAATGAAACGATTAGACAACATATCGTGTAGTTATATTGAAGAGAAACGGCAAACGTCAAGAATAGCGTCTACGATCAGGAAAAATAACGAAGTAATTGAATTGTTGCAAAACAAACTTCCTGAATTAAGTAAGATTGGATAGAAAAATAACTATTAAACCTGAAATACAAATTAGTCAGGATGAGACGAATATGACGGATTATCAAATTGGGATTGTTACGAAACGGATTCGCTAGAAGAGGCTATTGAAATTATTGATGGTGGATATGGAATTTTGCCATTAGTAGCCTAAGAAATAACTTTCCTGTGGTATAGAAATGGAGAATATTATGTTAAGAAGAAATTTATTTATAGGTATTCCAAATGACAAATTAAAAGAATGCTATGATAGTTATGTTAGAGTTAGTTGTAAAAGAGAAAATGAAAAAGAGTTATTTTCTGATTTAGTAATAGAATATAAGTCTTTTATAGAAAGCAATCATCCTAAAGCAGCGGAAGCAATTTGTGAAAGGGATATGTTTAATGAGATTGCAAGAAGATATTTTAAGATAGCTGATGTTATTAAGGACAAAGATTTTTGTGAGATATTTGGAATTGAGGTGAAAGACAATGGATAATAATTGCGAATTATGTGGTGGAAAATTTGATTTTAGAATGGTTCAGATTGATGAATGTTTAAATATGACAGGAATCGCATTGTCAGGTAGTAAAAGACAAGTTAATAATGGTAATCGCTTTAGATTTTGTCCTAAATGTGGGAGAGAACTAACTAAAGAGAATTTTGGTGGAGTTGATTTTGGTAATCAACCAGATATGAGAGAAAAAATAAAAGAATATATTGGTGAACTTGATACAGAAATTGACAGGCTTGAATCTGACTTAGAAAAGCAAATGACTTATAATGTAGAAGCTTGCAAGGTTAGTTCAACTGAATCAAGGTTGAATGCAATAATCGAAGTGAAAAATGATTTATTAGGAAGATTAGAAGAGGTAATATAAATGGAAAATAGAAATGTAATTGAAACAGTAGTACATACAGCATTAACGAAAAAAGAGTTGATTGATTTAATTAACAAATCTTTTCCTGATGAAGAGGTTGGTAATCACGGACAGATAGCACAGCTTTCCACAACAACTATGTCAGATGGAACAAAAATGCAGAATGTTTGTTTTGGCAAGATATTAAAAGTTTAGTAACAAGATGAATGAATGATTTATTGATAAGATTGGAAGAGGTGATATAGTGAAGGAATTTAGAAATACTAACGAGATTACAAAAGAAGACCTTAAAAAAATGTATAACGCAATCGTTAAATTTGATAATTATATCTCATCAGCAACAAGGAAGCTAACAGATGAAAACATTGGATTATATGAACATTGGATTGATTGCAGGTATGATATAGAGAATTTAATTGTAACTGAGAGATAAGAGGTGAAGTAAATGGAAAGACTTGATATTTATAAAACTAATGATGGGAAATCTTTAGTTCTTTTAAATAATGAAACTGATTCGAATGGATATATAAATTATTTACCAATTACAAATAATGCAAATGGTATGAGTGTTAATACAAAATCTGGCAATCCTGTTATTATAGATATAGATAATGTATCTATAATTAAGCTGAACAAGTTAGAGTCATACATTGATCATGTAATAGAAAGTGATTTTGATTTTAAAATTAAGTGGTATATTGATGGTAGGCAAAGAGAAGAGGTAAAAGATTGAGGTGAGTAAAATGAAAGACAAACCAAATAAAATAAAAGCAAAACTTATTGTAGAAGTTGAAGGAGAATTCTATGATGATGAGTCATCAGAAGAAACATTGAGATATTGTGTTGAACAGGATTTGGAAGATGCAGGATTAAATGTTATTGATGTGTCTGTGATGAAGTGAGGTGATATAAATGAGCCGAATTAATAAAACGCAAAATAACTTAGATACCGTGTGGAATAATTTGGATCTTGCTTATGAACATATGGAAAGAGCTATTGAGGATTTATCACAAATGACTGGATTGCCTGATGAATTAGAGAAAATGGTTGAGCAGTACGACTTGTCGGAAATCAGTATAATGAAGCAGGAAGTTGAAGAATTGATGTTTAACGCTGATGGCACGCAAAGAACCACTAAAATAAATGATTATAAAAGTGGTAAAATTCCACTATAAATGAATTTTTTTAAAAAAAGAAAGAGAAGACTTAAATAAAATATAAGGGGAATAAAATGATGGATGGAATTCAAGGAAGTTACGCTATAGCATACGCAGATAAAGATGGCACAAGTTTTTCTGAAAATGAGCCTTGGATCTTAGCTGAATTTGGAGATGATATTAAAAAATGTAAAATAAGAGTAACAGAATTAATCAAAATGGGATATAAGAAAGTAACTCCATTTCAATTTGGACAAAGACTATTGGAATCATATTCATGGGATTATATCAAAAGACACAAAATTTAATATAAACTAGCAGCATAAAAAAGCCGAATTAATGGAGAATACAAATGGAATCAATTATAAATGAATTAGCAAGAAAAGACAAATTTACAAATGACAAGCAGTATAATTCAGGTTTAAGGCTAATAAGAGAAATGGGTTATCGCTATGTCAGTGGAGAACCCGATGTTAAGTATTATTGTATGTGTAATGGGTATTAAGAATTTGTTGGAAGATTGGAAGAGGTGATATAAAATGACTAATGGCATTAAAGAGAAAGACATTCGTGATATGCAAAAATGCTTTGATAAAATGAGATATATTCTAAAAAGGATTCAGGTATATAATCCTGAAGCACAAATTATTTGTATTGAAAGTGATACAATAGCTCTAGTTAATTTCAATGGTGAGTTTATTGATTCAGCTCCACAAATAAAAGATGAACATATTGTTGCAAGTCAAGACATACCAGCAATGGATAACTATTGTTAAAAGAAATGACGATTTCATGTATTAAAAAAAACGAGAGAGAGAGAGGTCGATTTTATGAAATGGAACGATTTGAGCAATGATGCAAAATCTGTTATTGAGTGGGTTGAGAATCCATCTACACATAAAAGAGAAACGATTGAAATTAAAATTGGTGAAGTATTCCATAGAAAATGTCCAATATATTGCGGAGATAATGGAAAACATTCTGATGTTAATATTACTGTAACTAAAGAATTATATCAGGAGATTTTGAAATTTGTAACTGAGGATGACGAAATTCAATGTGAACAGTTTACAGATGGCTTATTGTTTAAATTAAAAGAGGATAGCAATGTTTGCTTACATTAGAGATGAAAGAATTGTTTCAAATGGGAGGTAAAAATGATTTGCTTAGATTGTGGGAATACTGATATTAGATATGACAAGAAAGAAAAGTCATATCATTGCAATAATTGCGGTAGTAGGAATTTGGGAAGTAGTAAAGATGGTTGTAGATATATGCACAATGGCTTGTGTGGCAATGGTGCATCAAGTTCAGGTGAATGTAAAGCACCATGTAGTCATTATGAAAAATAAATATCATAATATTTAACTGTCAGTAGAAATACTGGCAGTTATTTCATTATAAGAGAGAATATTATAATGTAAAATAAAAGAAAGGTTGTGATAATCATATGGGAATAAGTTCAAATATAGATGAAGTAATTTCATTTTTAAAATGTAAACAAAAAGAAGGATATAAAACTGTAGAATTAATAGATGATGCAAGAGTATCAGGTTGGTTTCAACTTAATGCAACGATACCATTTATATTTTGTGAGCAAGAACCTACTGTTTTAGGAATTGATATAAGAAAAAATAGAATGGAGTGACAGCAATGAACAAGCTAATACAGAAAGTCAAATGGAATTTAGACGGATCAAATACAGATATGTATGTATATGGCGAAGCTGATTTTGAAGCAAATAAGTCTATGCAAGAACCATTAGAAAAGCTGTATCAGTATGAGAATCAGCCTAATATGAGAGAAAAGGTTGTTGAATATATTGGTGAGCTTAAAATGGAAATAAAGAGAGTAGAGCAATACATTGTTGATAACGAAAAGGAAGCAGGAACAACAAATAATATGTTACTTGCACGTTGTCAGACTTTACAAGAAGTTATCAATGATTTAAAAGGTAGATTGGAGGAAAGAGTATGATTGAAGCAAAGAGAATGATTATAAAGCATTTAAGAGAAGTTACGTTTTGTATGGTTGAAGAATCGAATGAAGAAACAGATTGTACAAAAAATAGATTTGGTAATAGGACAATGGATGAACTTAACAATATAAAATTTGATAAGGTTAGGTTATCGCAAATTAGTGATGATATTCCAAAAGTAAGAGAACAGTTTTATGGTAAAAATTTGTGGTTATTATTAGATGAATGAGTTATTTCAAAAGAAAGGATATAATATTATGGTTAAGTTAAAAGTTGGAAGAAAAATATTAGATATAAGTGAAAATGATTTGATACTTGATAATGGAGCTTGTTATCAGATTGTAACACAAAAAATTGGATATGGATTCAACAAAGTAACTCCTAGAATGAGCAAGAAATTATTTAGCGATTAAAAAAACACAGGGTTAATTTTTACAAATGATGAGTTAAGACAGGCTGCTATAAAGAGATATGGAAATATTGTTGAAACATATTGGAAATTTAATATAGAAAGTATGAAAAAATTGGGATATTAAACCTAAAGAAAAATTGCTTTATTTATAAAAGGAGAAAAAATGCCAAGAATTAGGAAGTGTATTATTTGTGATAAGGAGTTTATAAGCTATCATGGAACAAATGTATGTAGTGAACAATGTAAAATAGAAAAGAAAAAACGACAAGATGAAAATTCGAATAAAAGAAGATATAATAAAGAATCGAATACACCAATAATTAAAATCTGTCCTATTTGTGGGAAAAAGTTTGAAACACTTAGAAGGACATATTGTTCAGAAGAGTGTTCTGAGAAAGCACATAAAATACATGTAAAGGAAATTTCAGATCAATACTACAAAGATCATAGAGAAGAAATAATTAATAAAGTAAAAGAAAGAAATAATAATAAATGCTGATTATAGAGAAGCTAAAAGTAATCTGTAAAGAGGGAAAGTATGAAAAAATATAAGAAGTATTTTTCAATAATAAAATTAGAATCATTAAGAGAATTTGAAAACGAATTATTATCTAAAGGATATAAAAGGCTACCATTTAAATATAAAGATGAAATTTTAAGAATGGAAAGTCTTGATGGGCTAATAAAATACAGTATAATAAAAGATTTTGAATGTAGTACCGATTGTGCAAAATTAACTAAATATGATTTTAATGAGAAGCAGATTTAATTCTGCTTCTTTTTAATTGCAAAAAAAAAGAGGTGAATTATGAATTGAGCAGATACAAAAATGGAAATCCAAAATATGCAAGCAGATTCATATGTATAAAATGTATGAATGAAAATATGTTGGCTAGAGGAATCCAAAGACAAAAACAAAGAGAACGAAAACATATTAAAGATTTGTATTGTCTGAAGTGTGGAGAGGTAACGAAGTGTATTGAAGTAAGATTCTGTGATTCTTATGAAGAAATTTTTGAAGCAGCAAAGATAAAAAGAGAGAATTATTACATAGATGATTATGAAAGCGAGGTTGATAATTATGTGTTATAAAATAGAAGTACAAAACAAAAATGCTGAAAAGCTTAATAGGAAGTTGGATGAGTTAAATCTTCCTATATATATGAGAAAATATTTTACTGTTAAAATTGATAGTAAAGCAGGTGCATTGAATTATCTTGGTGTTATTGTAGATTTGCTCAATTGGTTCATAGAAGGGAAACTTATTAATAAAACAAATATTTCAGATATTGAGCCATCGGATTTTACCGATATTATGGCAGAGGATATTACATTATATTTGAAAACTAAAGAACAGAATGGTATGTCACCAACTACATTGGAAACCAGAAAACATATGATAAGTAGTTTTTGGGATTATATGAGTAGAGTGAAGGGAACTGAAATTAAAGATAAATTCTTTAAAGATGTAACATATAAAGGAATTCCATCTGGTAATAACTTGACTAAAAAACTCCCAACAGAAAAGCAACTTAATGATATGGAAGAGAAAATAATGTGGAAAAAGGATATTCCTGTTAGAAATAGAAATATTGTTATCTTTCGTGTATTAAGAGGAACTGGTATAAGAGAGTCCGAACTTGCTGGTTTGGATTTATCTGATTTACATTTAGATGAAGAAATGCCATATATTACTATCCTTGGCAAAGGTGTGTACAGAGAAATGCAAAATAGATCAGTATATCTTAGCGGATCTGCTTTAAAGGCATTAAGAGAATGGTTAGAGTACAGAAATACATTAAATAATATTGTAGACACAGAAGCTGTGTTTGTAAACAAAAATGGTACACGTACAACAGAGAGAAATATCAAACAGATGTTTGAGAACTATGGGAATGGTATTACTCCACATATGATGAGACATTATTATGCTAGTATAATGAACAGAAATGGAAATCTTGCATTTGTTCAGCAGCAGTTGGGACATAGCAGTGTAAATACAACAGTTAATAATTATGCGAATGGTGCTATTGGAATGAAAGATGTGTTGGAGAATATGTAAGGACGATGATTATTTTTCATCGTCCTTCATTTCAGATATTAATTTATAATATCTAGTCAATCTTTCCTTTTGCTTATATAAGTGGACATAATCACTTAAAAGAGAAACTATAAGATTGCTCATGGAACGATTTTCTTTTTGTGCGATTATACCGATTTCATTTTTTAAATCCTTCGGAATAGCAAAAGACATTGTTGTATTTTTTTCTGATAATTGTCCTCTTGGCATTTTGAATACCTCCTTTATGATGATTATTATAAGGTATATATGAACTTAATGTCAACTTTTAATAAAAAATTATATAAACCTATTGACAAGCTTATATAAACTATATATAATTCAAGGCATAAAGGACAGAATAAAAAGAAAGGAGGTTTGAGCAAATGGAAATTAATACATTTGATATTGTGAAAGTTGATTTTGGAAATATAGAATTTGCTGGAGAACAAGGAGGTATTCGTCCGGCAGTAGTTATTCAAAATGCATATGGAAACATTTATTCAGGAACGACAATAGTGATTCCTTTTACAAGTAAAATAAAGCATATTAAACAGTCAACTCATTCCTTCTTTCAAAAAGATGAAAGTAAGGGATTGACGCAAGATTCAATGATACTTGGAGAATGTGTTAGACAAATCTCAAAAGAAAGAATCTTAAAAAAGTTAGGAACTATTACCAAAATGCAAGAAAAGAAAAAAGTAAAAGCTGTATATGATGCAAATTTTGGTTCATTGGGAGAGGAGATATAAAATGGAATATGTAGTAATGAGTCTGGAAGAAGCTAAGAAAGTAGCAAAAAAAAATGCAATAGTTTTGGTTTCAAAGCAGGATCTTGAAAATCCAGATTGTAATATTAGATTTACTAAGAAATATTTTGGAGAATGTAATAATATTCTTGAAGAAGCTGCGAGTATTGCAAGGGTATGTGATGAATTTGCAAGTCAATTAAGAGTTTTTTCGGAAATACAAACGGGTGTTCCTAAAGGTTGTCTTCATACAATATTATACAACAAGTCCGATAAATTGGACTTGCAAAAATAATATCGAATAAACGTTCTATTTTCTATTGACAGAATGTATGTTCGGATTTATTATATAAAAAAGGAACGGAATAGGCGCTCAAACCAAAAAATTCCGTTCCAATACATATATCCCCTTAAACCAGGGAAAGGAATAAGGAAATATATTCTTATAATACAATTTTAATTGTATTATGTCAATAATGTTTTTCTTATTTTTTCCATATTTTTACAATTAAATATTTAAATTGATTAACCTAGAAATCTTTAGGTTTATTAAAGTGCGTCAAAAATCAGAGAGGAGTGATGTTTTTGGATTATATGATTAAAAATAACGGAAAGGTATATATTCGAGTTGTTAATGGAAAAGTAGAAACATGTACGGAGAATATGAAGAGTGTATTCAATGAGGCGAAAGCTAAAAATATTCTTCGTTCATTACCTAAAACATTGAAGAGATATAACTTTCATGTGGAGGCTATACCAGATATTCCACCTAAAATAATGGAAAGTAAAGTTTATCAGATTCCAGAAAGTGTGTCACAATGGATTGATAAATTCGGTAATTGTGGTCAAATCTTTAACGAAGCAAAAGCAAGGAGCGACATTCTGATAGCGGAATTGAATTCTTGCGATGAAGAATTAATTGATATAGTTCATGATGCTGAATTGGAAAACAATATGAATATGTATAAAGGTTATCTTATATATGTAAGATTGAGAAACAATCGTAGAAAAAGAAGAACAATAAAAGATGAGCTGTTAATCATTTCTGATGTTCTGAAAGAAGTCAATCCATCAGTATTGCAGCAAAATCGTATTCAGAAGGCTGTAGATGGATTATTACATAGAAAATATAAATACAGGGTTACGGAGGTTGAAGATGATGACAATATGTAGAAACTGTTTAATTCCTATGGCAGAAACTATGAGTTTTCAACCAGGAGAAAGAAATCGACATGATAGATATTGTAGATGTCCTAAATGTTATAGAGAAACCAAGCATATTAAAGTTATGAATTCTGAATTGTCTTTCGGGGAATATATGAATAAAGAATTGCGAAAGGCAGGTAGATGAAATGATTAATAAAGAGATGATGAGGATTATTAATAATAATCCTGAGATGATGAAAATTGTTAATACATACATGGAAAATGATATGAAAAAACTCAAAAAAATCTGTCACAGAATTTGGTACGGAAAATTCGATAGAAGTGATTATGATGAGTTATATGATGTGGCGGTTGATTGTCTTATAGAAACATTAATTGCATACAATAATGAAAAAGCTCGTTTAGAAACATTTCTTGTAGGAAACATCATGAGGAAAACAAGCACATGGATGCGTGATAACAAATATAGATTAAAACGCCAGAATCTCTTAAAAGATGAAAATGGAAAATTAATTCTTGATGAAAAGGGTAATCCTCAAATTGTCATGAATATCTCACTAGACGTTAATACAGATGAAGTGAAAAATATTAAAGATAATTTACCTTCAAAAGAGAATATAGAAAAAGAGATATTTACAGAAGAATATACTGATAAGGTGGAGTTATATTTACAGCAATTACCACGAAAACAGGAAAGAGTGGCGAGGTTATTATCTCAACAATATACGAAAGATGAGATATTAGAAATATTACATATAACTGCAAGCGAATATAACGATTGTTTGGCAGGATTAAAAAAATACGAATACATATCAATTTTATTTTAATTAGGAGGAAGCAAGTTATGACGATGGTAGGAAGAGATAAAGTAAAAAGAGATCAGATGATGTTGGGAACATTGCTTAATCAATTTAAGAGGGGGCAGATTAATAAAAATCATCCTTTACAGAGAAAACCCGATCAGTGGACAGATGAAGCCAAGTCAGGACTTGCTGCCACTATTATCAAAGGTGAAGACATTGATTCTATTAAGATATGTGAACAAATTGTAAGTTCAACAGAGTTTATTCTTTGGCTTATTGATGGTTTACAGAGATTAACTGTTCTTGAATCATTTAAGAATAACGCTTTTGAAATAAAGAAAAGTCTTGAAATGCCAATTATGTATTATCAAGGAGTTGATAAAAATGGAAAGGTTGGTGTAATTGAATATGATCTTAGAGAAAAAAGATATAAAGATTTACCGGATGAATTAAAGGAAGCTTTTGATAGTTATGCCGTTGATATAGTTAAGCATCTTGATTGTACAGATGAAGAAATAGCTTATCATATTGCAAGATATAATAGACAGACAAGCATGAACGTAAATCAGAAAAATATTCTTTCAGCTTGGAAAATAGCACCTGAGATAAAAAAACTTACAAATAATCGTTTTTTTAAAGATTGCGGAAATTATAACCCAAAAGAAGATACAAAGGAAGTCTTTAATAGAATTGTGTGCGAATCTATTATGACAATGTTTCATATTAACACTTGGAAAAAAGCAGCAAAACAAATAAGTTTATATCTTAATGATAACGCTACAAATGATGAGTTTGAAATATTTGAAAGTGAACTAAATAGATTATATAAAATAATTGACCAAGATTCGACAGGACAATTATTTAATGTAAAAAATTCATTTATATGGTTTGCAACTTTTCATAAATTCACTGAGTTTGGAATTGAAGATACAAGATTTGCTGATTTTCTTAAAGAATTTCAGAGAACATTACATAGTAAGATATTTATAGAGTATGAGAATAAGAGCTTTGATACTTATGACGAAGGTAAAGGAACTAAAGATAAAAGGGTTGTTAATGCTAAGTTGAATATGATTGAGCAGCTTATGAAAGCGTATTTACATATAACAGATGAACCTAAAGTTAAAATTGAAACTACATATAATAAGGAAGAAACTCATTCAGAAGTGAATGAAAATACAACTGAAACAGGGAATAATAAGGTAACAAATGATAATGAATCTGAACAGAATACGGGTTGTGATGATGAAATATTATCATTTGTTAAAGAAAATGTTGCCGATGATATAGAGAATATTGATATAAAGGAATACCAGGATTTCGTAGATGTGTATTTAAAAATAGATAACCCTCTCTATATACAATGTAAAGCTGCATTAATGGCATTAACAGCATACGCTTACAGAACCGAAAAGGATGTTGAATTGGCGACTTGGTTGGAAAATTATCAGAAGAATGCTATTGATAAGAACTATAGTTCGTCACAGGATGTTAATTACAAGTATATTAAGATGGATTTTGATAATTATATAAATTTCTTAAAAAATTCAAAGAGAGGAGAAATTATAAATGCCTGATATAACAATGTGTACAAGTCAAACCTGCGAAAGAAGAGAACAATGTTATAGAGCTATGGCTAAACCAGATAAATATCAGTCATATGCTGATTTTACAAAATTATGTGCCGAGAAAGATTATCAGTGTATTTGGGGAATTAAAGATGGAGATGTTCTTACAAGTGATATGGATAATAATATTATGGCGAGGTGTTAAAAAATGAATAAGGAAGAATTAAGAGAAGAATTACAGAATTATTCTAAACCAAAGCTTGTTGAGATGTGTATTAAGTTATTGGAAGAAAAAGAAAAGAGTCTGTCTGATAAACCTGCCACATATGACGAGTTATTAGAAATGGATTGGAATGATAAGTAAAAGGAGAATAATTAAATGGAAGTATTTTTTATATTAGTTTTAATAGGATTAATAATTTTATGGTTTCTACTGTCAAGATTTTTTCAAAAAATAGGAAATTCTACTATTAATAAAATGAAAGATCTTGTAACAGATGAAATAAATAACGAAGAAGAAAAGGAGACAAAACAACAATGAAGAAAGTTGTAGGTGGCGTTGTATCTGCCATAGTGATACTATTTTTAGCAATAATTTTATTTAAGTCAACAGTTCGTGTACCTGCTGGATATATTGCCGTACAGTACAGTATGTCGGGCGGTGTAAAAGGAGATATTCTTACACAAGGATGACATTTAAAGTCACCAACTGTAAAAACGACACTTTACTCGGTGAGTCTTGAACAGAGCTATTTAACGTCCGGCAAGGACGGAGACTCTAAAGATGATGACAGCTTTTCAGCGAGTTCATCTGAGGGTAAGGCTATGCAGATAGATCTTACATTTACATATCAGTACAGTCCTGATAAGATAGCTGATCTATTTACAAGATTTAGAGGACAATCTGGAAAGGAAGTAAGAGATAGTTTTATTAAGCCTAATATCATCTCTTGGACTAAGGAAGTTGTTGCTAACTATAAGGTATCAGATATTCTTGGTTCTGAAAGAGCAAATGTAAATACGGCATTAACAGACTATCTTAATAAGAAGTTTGAACCTTATGGAATTGCAATTAGCAATGTATCATTAATTAATATTTCTGTAGACGAAAAGACACAGGAAGCTATTAATGCAAAGATTACCGCACAGCAAGCAGCAGAGACACAGGAGATAAATAATCAGACTGCTATTAATAAAGCTAAAGCTGATGCGGAGGTTGCTAAGACACAGGCACAGGCTAAAGCTGATGCACAGCTCATAGAAGCTCAAGCACAGGCAGAAGCTAACAGCAAGTTAAGTTCTTCAATCACGGATGAGCTTATTAGAATGAAGGAAGCTGAAGCAAGACTGGAACATGGCTGGGTTGAAATTCAGGGTGTCAATACTGTAGTTAAGTAATTAAAAAAGATAAGGGTGTGGTAAATTTCACACCCGACTGATGGGCTGTGGTGAAGCGGTCAACACAACAGGTTTTGATCCTGTCACTCGTGGGTTCAAGTCCCACCAGCCTAGTTTTGTATCATTAGCTCAGTTGGGAGAGCACTCGACTTTTAATCGAGGTGTCGTGAGTTCGAGTCTCACATGATACATTTTGTCACGATAATTATATAGAAATCGAGACAAATACAGTCAAAGAAAGGATATTGATTATTATGAGAACAATAGACAATAAATTTGAGATAGGTGAAGAATGTTATACATATGCAAGAGAAAATGTAGAAATTGTTTGCCCTGTATGCAAAGGAACTAAGAAAATCCTTTATAACGGTTATGAAATCCCATGTAAACAGTGTGATACAACAGGAAAGATTGTAGGTAAGCAGACAGTGGTTGCTCCGCATAAGGTTAGAATTAGAAGAATTGTGGCTAGTATCTGGGATGAAGTAATCACAATTAAGTATAAGATTGATGCTGTTGATGATTATATTAATGTAAGAAATAGAGGAGAAAGTTCTTTATTTAAGACATTAGAAGAATGCGAACAGAAATGTAAAGAGATTAATCAAGGTGAGAGTAGTGCTACATTTTAGCAGTAAAATTCTCTTTCTTTGGATTGTGAGGTGAAAATAATTGAATAAAACGGATATATGTAAAATGTGTCAGGAATATGACATTGAACATAAATGTGAAATGGAAAACAGTTGCAGACTTATTTCGGTTTTAAAAGAGAATAAGGAATTAAAGAAAAAGGTGAATTCTTTAAGGAAAGAGTTATCCGATACAAAATTAAAAATGTCTTATATGATAAATCCAAATACTATAGGCAACAGGAACGATATGGGATGGTAACAAAGTTCGATTTCTTGGGAAGAGAGGTGAAAGAATGAAGGTTATATTTTTAGATGTAGATGGTGTACTCAATTCTGAGGATGACTTGCTGATTTATAGAGCAAAGAATAATATTACGGGATGTATATTATATGCGGAAGTGGAGGATAGACCTCTAAAATTATTAAAAGAAATAATTGACAAAACAAACGCAAAAATTGTTGTGTCATCCTCTTGGCGAATTGGTTGTGATAGAAGTGGTAAAGAAAGTATTTTTGGAAATAAATTGTACACAAAACTAATTAGTAGATTATCTGATTATGATATAGAGGTGTATGATATTACTCCATCTTTGAGTGGCGATACTCAACGTGGGGATGAAATTAGAGAATGGTTGTCAAAGAATCCAGTTGATAATTTTATTATATTAGATGATGATTCAGATATGTGTGAGTTTTTAAATACTGACCACTTTATTAAAACAACATATAAGCATGGGTTGACAGAAGAATTAAAAGAGTTAGCTATAAAAATTTTAAATAAAAAATCAAAGTAAAACTTCGATTCATTGGAATTTAGAAAGGAGACAATGTGTTAAATATAGGAGATTGTGTAGGGCAGATTAACAAAGATTCATCTGGTGTATGGAAGTTATATAAGGATAAGATAAATAAAATCACAATAACAAAGAAATATGGTAGAAGATATTTTACTAAAACAGTGTTTCGACCATTAGATGCAGACGATGTAGATAACAATACAAAAGATATGGAAGAGTCGATTGGCAAAGGATATATCATCATAAGAGAAGTATTTGGGTTAAATGATAAGACTGAACCTTATGCTGAAAGAAGGATAAAATGGGCTAATGAGAATCCAGATAAGGCAACTGGTTTGATATAAATGGAGAATATAACAGTAGAAATAATTAACAAAAATAAATATAAGAAAGAAGAGGTACAAAACATGGATGGATTTATGAAATTTAAAAAGGCTTTACAGAAGCACTTCGATGAAATGCAGAAAGAGGCAACGCATTTATTTGAGGTAAATGTAGATAAGGATGAATTATGGAATACATATCTTGATAGCTTCCCTGCTGGTACAAATGAGATTTTCAGAGAACGTAGAGAGCATGATTGTAGTTGTTGTAGACAGTTTATTAAGAATATTGGTTCTGCTGTCACTATCAAGGATAATCAGATTCATACAATTTGGGAACTGAATCTTGGTGATACAACATATCAGCCAGTATGTGATGCACTTGACGCTTTTGTAAAGGCTCATACAGTTACAGATATTTATACAACCAAGTTCCCTAAGATTGGCACAGATTTTAACTTTGAAGAAATTAATGGAAAGTCTCATCAGTGGGATCATTTCTTCTTAGAGCTTCCAAGTAAGTTCGTAAATAGAAGTAGTCGTTCTAACGAGGAAGTTAAAGGACAGTTCAGAGATACAAGAAATGTATTTAAGCGTTCTCTCGATGAGATTACTATGGAAGCACTTGATACAATTCTTGAACTTATCAACTCAAATACACTTTACAAGGGCGAAGAGTGGAAAGGCGTACTCACAGAGTTCAAGAAGTATAAGAAGGAATATGATAAGCTGATTTCTGATACTGAAAAGGATTTATATGCTTGGGAAAAGTCGGTAACAGCAGGTATGGCTATCGGTAGAATTAGAAATCATTCCATTGGAACACTTCTTATTAATGTAAGTGAGGATATGGATCTTGACACAGCAGTTAAGAAGTATGAGCAGATTGTCGCTCCAAGCAATTACAAGCGTCCAAAGGCTATTTTTACAAAGAAAATGCTTGAGGATGCAAAGAAGACCATTACAGAACTTGGATATATGGATTCATTACAGAGAAGATTTGCTAATCTTAATGATATTACTGTAAATAATGTATTGTTCTCAAATAAGAGTGCTGCAAGAAGAATGGTTGGTGCAGATGATATCTTTGGGCAGATGGAAAAGGATGTTGCTGTAAGTCCTAAGAAGTTTTCTAAGGTTGAAGAGATTTCAGCACAGGATTTCATTAATAAGGTACTTCCAACTGCAAAGGAGATTGAAGCTTTTGTAGAGAATAAGCATGAGAAGAACTTTGTTTCTATGATTGCACCTGTTAATCCAGACGCTAAGACAATGTTCAAGTGGAATAATGGATTGTCTTGGGCTTATTCAGGAAACATTACTGACTCTGATATGAAGCAGAATGTAAAAGCTGCTGGCGGTAATGTTGACGGTATACTCAGATTTTCAATCATGTGGAATGAGGGACAAAATGACAACAGTGACCTTGATGCGCATTGCAAAGAACCTGATGGAAACGAGATTTATTTTGGCAATTGTAGAAAACCTAGTATATCAAGATGTGGCGGTCAGTTAGATATTGATATTACACATCCTATGGAGCAGATGGTAGGAAAGCCTTCTGTGGAAAATATTACATGGGCAGATATGTCACGTATGAAGCCAGGTGTTTATAAGTTCTTTGTAAATCAGTATGCAGCAAGAGGAAGTAAAGGATTTAAGGCAGAAATTGAATTCAATGGTGAGATTTTTGCGTTTGAATACAATAGTCCTGTTTCTGGTAATGTTCAGGTGGCAGACGTTACACTTGACGAGAATGGCAACTTCTCAATTAAGGAAAAGCTGTCTGGAAGTTCATCTATTTCAAGTCGTGAGATTTGGGGTGTAAATACAAATCAGTTCGTTCCTGTATCAGTAATCAGTTATAGTCCAAACTATTTTGACGAGCAGGATGGAATTGGTCATAGACATTTATTCTTCTTCCTGAAGGATTGTGTGAATAGCGAAGAGCCTAATGGATTCTATCTTGAGTTCCTTGACAATGATTTAATGAAGCATAAGAGAGTATTTGAGGCTTTAGGTGCTAAGTGTCATGTAGAAGATACTGATGATCAGCTTTCAGGAATTGGATTCTCTATGACAAAGAGAGCAGATTTAGTTGTTAAGGTTAAGGGTGCAACAGAGCGTGTAATGAAGATTAAGTTTTAATTAGAAAAGGAGATTATTATTATGACAAACAATGAATTATTTATCAATGCAACAAGAGCAAACTATCAGTTCCCATTCAGAGGAATGATTAACGTAATTGATTTGTGGGATTTATCTCTCACAAATCTGGACTCAGTGTTTAAGACACTCAATGCAGAAGCAAAGAAGTCTGAGGAAGAAAGTCTTCTGAATACCAAGTCAAAGGAAGACGAGGAGATTTCTAATAAGATTGAAATTGTCAAGTATATTGTTAACGTGAAGCTGGATGAGAAAAAGAAGAGAGAAGATGCTAAGAAAAATGCTGAGATGAGACAGAGATTGCTTGAAATCAAGGCTAAGAGACAGGATGCAGCACTTGAGAACATGTCTGATGAGGATCTGGATAAGGCACTTGCAGAATTAAGTGAGTAATTGTTACAAATATACCATATATAGTATTGAAAATAAGCAATATATACTATATATGGTATATATTTTACATTAGGAATAAACGCACATTTCATTAGAATTTTTGGAGGTTAAGACAATGACAATTGAACAGATTAAGGACAAATTAAAATCAAAAGAGTATGACTTCCTGAGAACAGATAAGAATTTGGGTAACAATATCATTATCTTAACTCTTGGTGGAAGTCATGCATATGGAATGGATAAAGAAGGATCTGATTTAGATGTGAGAGGTATTGCACTCAACAGCAAATCAGATATTTTACTTGGAACAGATTTTGAACAGGTCGTAAATACCGATACAGACACCACAGTATATTCATTTAACAAAATGATTCAGCTTCTTACATCGAATAATCCTAATACAATTGAACAACTCGGTTGTCTACCAGAACATTATTTGCATTTGTCTGATATTGGAAGAGAACTTTTAGACAATAGAAAAATGTTTTTATCAAAAGTTTGTATTCATACTTTTGGTGGTTATTCGTCTTCACAGTTAAGACGCATGGAGAACAAAGCTGCAAGGTTAGTTGGTCAGGCAGAAAATGAAGCATATATTTTGAGAAGTATTAACAATGCTCAATATGAATTTAAAAATAGATATTATCCATACAATGAAAGTGATTTGAAACTGTATATTGATAAAGCTGTTCAGGAAGGATATGACAGTGAAATTTTTATGGATGTAAATTTGAAACATTATCCATTAAGAGATTGGGCTGGAATGTGGAACGAAATGAAATCCATTGTAAGTAGTTACAGTAAATTTGGCAAACGAAATGAAAAAGCAGTTGCTCATGATAAACTTGGTAAACATATGGCACATTTGATTCGTTTATATATGATGTGTATTGATATTCTTGAAAAAGAAGAAATTATTACGTATAGAGCAGACGAACATGATTTGTTAATGAGTATTAGAAACGGAGAATATTTAGATGAGAATAGACAGCCTATTTCTGAGTTCTATGATTTATTGAATGAATATGAAAAACGTTTTGAATACGCAAAAGAAAATACATCTTTGCCTGATAAACCTGATTATAAGAAAATCAATGAATTTAAGATGTATGTAAATGAGAGAATTGTGAAAGGAGATATCTGATGGAAATATCAAATAGAGCAAAAGAAAGATTCTGTAAGGATTGCAATATACCAATTAGATTATTCCAAGAGCCATATTTTTTAGATAGAATTAAGCTTTTTGATGAGTTCTATGGAACTGTTGACAAGTGGATTAGATTTGCAAGCGAATTACAGGGGTATAATTGTGAGCAGGATTATTTTGAAGAATATAATCATGTAAAGGATGCAGCTATTACAAGTATCAAAGAGTCAGAGGCATATCAGAGATTTAATGCGGAAGATATGAACAAATTCACTGTGATTCATAAAAATTTATCTAATAAAGATATATTTAAGCCAACTAATACTGGAAGAGTTTTTATCAGTATTGATATGAGAAAGGCTAATTTTTCATCTTTACACGAATATGATAAGAATATATTTCGTGGGACTGATACATGGGAAGATTTTATTTCTCAATTCACGGATAACGAACATATTGCAAATAGTAAATATATTCGTCAGGTAATTTTGGGTAATTGCAATCCCAAAAGACACATCACCTATGAAAAGTACCTTATGGATCAGACATTATCGTTATTATATGACATCATTGGTGAAGAGAGAATTGTATTCTTTTCAAATGATGAGATTGTTTATGATATGACAACAGCAAGTAATTTGCACATGTTAAATCTTGTGAGAAATTGTGTTGAAGAAAGATTAAGTACAAAATCTAATATTCCATTCAGAGTTGAATTATTTTCGCTCCACAAAATCAATGGTACTGACGGATACTGTAAGAAAATCTATAAAGAAAATGGAAAATATAGTATTGAGTTTAAGTGTTTGGATAATTATATAATGCCATTCGTACTTAGATACTTCTTGGGAGAAGAAGTAACTGAAAGTGACAAGGTATTCTACCACGAAGGGTTGCTTGCAAAGTTTATTGATATACCAAAAATTGAGGTGAATTTTAATGAAGAAATTGAAAATTGAAATTCCATCTGGTGCAAATGAAATTATCCATAGTCTACAAAATAATGGATATGAAGCTTTCTTAGTCGGAGGATGTGTGAGAGATAGTATTCTTGGCAGACCAATTCACGATTATGACATTACAACTTCTGCCACACCAGATGAAATGATGGAAGTATTCAAGGACAAGAGAATTATTGAAACTGGTTTGCAACATGGAACTATTACCATTGTAATTGACGGTGAAGGATATGAATGTACAACTTACAGAATTGATGGTAATTACTCAGATAGTCGTAGACCTGATAGCGTAACATTTACACGAAGTCTTAAAGAAGATTTAAAGCGTAGAGATTTTACAATCAATGCGATGGCATACAATGATGAAGTTGGTCTTGTAGATTCGTTTAATGGCATGGAAGATATTGAGCATTATAAAATCAGATGTGTTGGTAGAGCAGAGGATAGATTTTCAGAAGATGCTTTAAGGATTTTACGTGCTATTCGGTTTGCTTCACAACTGGGATTTGTGGTTGATTCTGACGTAAGTTTGAATATTCATAAAATGTATAAGAATTTAGAGAATATATCTATTGAGAGAATCAACAGTGAGTTCTGTAAGATTGCATTATCAAGCGAGTTTTATATACAGATAGGATTATTCCGTGAAGTATTCTCGTTATTTATCCCTGAAATAAAAGATATGTTTGATTTTCCACAGAATAATCCATATCACATCTATGATGTATGGGGACATACAATTCATGCAGTAGAAGCTTATGAATGTGATTGTGAACCCGACTTGAATCCAAGAGATTTAATTACGTCATTGGCTGTATTTTTTCATGATATTGGAAAGCCACATTGTTATCAAGATGGCGAAGATGGTATTAGACATTTTAAAAGTCATGGAAAAGTCAGTGCTGATATGACTGATACAATTATGAAAAGACTTCGTTTTGATAATGATACAAGAGAAAAGGTTGTTGGATTAGTCTATTATCATGATGCAACTTTTGAAGTGGGTGAAAAGTATATCAAGAGATGGCTCAATAAGATTGGAGAAAAACAATTTAGAAGATTACTGAATGTTCGTAGAGCAGATATTAAAGCGCAGGCTTATACAGATCAAAAAAGTAGGCTTCAGAAAATTGACAATATCGAATGTATCTTAGAGGAGGTTTTACAGAAAGACGAATGTTTCTCACTGAAAGATTTGGCTGTTAATGGCAATGATTTGATTGAGATTGGATATAAGCCAGGAAAAGAAATTGGTGAGGTATTAAATAATTTGTTGGATTCAGTCATTAGTGGAGAATATATAAATGAGAAAGAAAAATTATTAGAAATAGCAGAGAGGAGATTACATGGTTAAATTATTTTCACATACGGATCTTGATGGAATAGGTTGTGGTATTTTGGCAAAACTTGCATTTTGTAAAGATGTAGATATTTCATACTGCGATTACGACAATATTGATTCAACTGTAAAGGAATATTTGGAAACAGAACAGGACGATACAATTCCAATTTATATTACCGATATTCGTGTCAACGAAGAAACTGCTGAGTTGCTGAATAAAAGAGGCAATGCTCAGTTATTAGATCATCACCCAACAGCTCTTGGATTAAATAAGTATGATTGGTGTGATGTAGTTATTGAAGATTCCAAAGGAATTAAAACATCGGGAACTATGTTGTTTTATCATTGGTTAGGTATGAATGGTTGCCTGAGTGAAGAGTTAGAGAATAATAAAGCGTAAAAATTATATCATTAATACTTTCAGACATTTTAAGAAAGTCTGTACTCATAAACGTTGGGTGTTCTACTATTGCTGTAAAGTAGGAATTCCATTTCAAGGGTTAGTACATGATTTATCTAAATTTTCGCCAACAGAATTTTGGGAGAGTGTTAAGTATTATCAAGGTACTTCAAGTCCAATAGATGCTTGCAAGAAAGAGAATGGTTGGTCAGCAGCTTGGATGCACCATAAAGGAAGAAACAAGCACCATTACGAATATTGGCAGGACAATTTTGATAATGGTGGGAATCCTATTGAAATGCCAATGAAGTATAAAAAAGAAATGCTTTGTGATTATCTTGGAGCAGGTAGAGCATATCATGGTAAATCATTTAATTTTGAGAAGGAATTAAAATGGTGGAAATCAAAGAAAAGTAAACCAATTGCAATGCATCCAAATGATATAGCTTTTATTGATAAGTATATTAATCTGTTTTATGAGTATGAAAACAGAGAATATGATATTAGAACAATATTTAATCAAATCAAGAAAGAAGGAAAATAATATGGAACAGATTATTAACAGCTTATTAGAAACCGATATGTACAAATTCAGTATGGGACAGGCTATTTATCATCAGTTTAGTGATTATAAAACCACTTGGAGTTTCAAATGTCGTAACAAGGATGTTCATTTTACACCAGAAATGGTTGAAGAGATTCGCAAACAGATTAAGTTATATTGTGGCTTGAGATTTACAGAAGATGAACTTACTTATATTGATAATATCAAATGGATGAAAGGTTCGTATGTTGATTTTCTGAGATTGTGGCAGCCAAGATATGAGGATTTTGAGATTACAACAGATTCAGATTGCGGTCTTTCTATCGAAACATTTGGTACATGGCTTAATACATCTATGTATGAGATTCCTACACTTGCGATTGTAAACGAAGTATATTTCAGAATGGCATATAATTATGAGGAATTGCTTAATAGTTTCAAAAAGAGATTAGATGAAAAGTATGAAAATCTCAGAAGCGGTCATTGGTATGCTGGTACATTTTCTGAATTTGGTCTTAGAAGAAGACTTTCTGCTGAAGCACAGGAGTTAGCTGTTGAGAAGTTTTCACATTTGAATGATACATTACACAGTCCATCTAAATTTGTTGGTACATCTAATGTATATCTCGCAAAGAAATATAATCTCACGCCTGTTGGAACTATGGCTCATGAATGGATTATGTGTTCTGGTCAGGGCAATCACAAGCACAATCCAGCATATTCAAACTGGTATGCCCTAGACGCATGGGTTAGAGAGTATGGTGTGTTAAATGGTATTGCGCTCACAGATACAATTACAACTGATTGTTTCTTGAAAGATTTTCAGTTGACATATGCAACATTAT
>ERZ773133.54-NODE-54-length-143491-cov-13.547171_pt1 | contig 143491 bp, 108 predicted proteins | sample MGYA00580861_ERZ773133 | MGnify/ENA primary metagenome ERZ773133 (study PRJEB29015, sample SAMEA2737844) | human gut metagenome | biome: human gut; feature: human-associated habitat; material: faeces | place: China | collected 2012 ...
TAGAGCATCTGACTGTTAATCAGAGGGTCGTTGGTTCAAGTCCAACCTGAAGAGCATCTTTAAAAACATATTCTTATCATTCTTCAGTAGCTCAGTCGGTTAGAGCATCTGACTGTTAATCAGAGGGTCGTTGGTTCAAGTCCAACCTGAAGAGCAGGAAAGTTCGTTGGAAAACGAACTTTTTTTGTATCTGTTCCTTTATAAGGAAGATAATACCCAAATACTTCTTCGTCCACCGCCTATGAAATACGGAGTTTCCAGAAAAACATTATTGATTACCGCCGGAATCGTATGGCTGATTGCCGGAGCGAACATCTTACGTATCGGGATTACCTGCTGGGTAAATTACAAAGCCTATTGGTTGTTCAAGGTCTGCGAGGCCAGCCTCATCTTTCTTTTGTTTTTCGGATTCATCTTTCACAGACTCTACCGGAAACATACCGGCCGGATTTCTCAAAAAGAGGACAAGAACTGTCCGTTTGCCTTTTTTGACACCAAAGGATGGATTATCATGGCGTTCATGATAACCTTTGGAGTATCTGCACGCCGATTCCAGCTTCTGCCGGAATCCTTCATCGCGGTTTTTTACACCGGACTTTCCCTTGCCCTGATGGGTACAGGAATCCGTTTTCTGATCTATTGGTGGAAGAGCCGGAAACTCTTATAGATTTTCCGGAGCAGTCAATAACAAGGTACGTTTTTCCGCAATAGACTGCTTGGAATATAGAGTGATGGAAGTCCATAGCATCAAATCCTCCAATCCTACCGGATACGTCTCCCCTCCCGAACGGTCGAGCGCCACCCGCTGGAGCATGACGTAATCCATGCCTTGGTGATGGGCATCCCAACGCAACGCCTCTTCGCCCCAGCGCTTCCAACAGGGATCTTCATATTCGGATATATAAATTTCATCATCTTCCCATTGCTCATACGGAGAATGCCCTTCGATGTAAATACGCCGATGTTCTCCCTGCCAGATTCCCTTGGTTCCTTGAAGTTCGAAATCCAGACTTCGCGGACGAGGCAATGTCGTATCATGAGTCAAGGTTATCAGAATTCCTTTCCGGGTTTTCATCTGAGTAATAACAATATCCCCCATAGTCACATCGTATGTTCCTTCTCCTCCCCGTTGCCGGACAAAGGCATTCAGTCCACAGGCCCGTGACGCAAAAGCAGTCAGTTCAACTACCGGGTCTGTTCGCGGAATACCGGCTGCCAGACAAAGCGGTGCCAGCCCATGCGTAGGATATAAGTCAGCATTTTCTGTCAGATAGAACCGACTACGCCAGATGCCTTCCGGCTTGGCAGGATTACCGATACCTCCCGAAGCATCTACCAGCATATCGCGCAAATCGTGCCTGTAACCGCCACGCATGGCAACCAGCTCCCCCAACACACCGGCACGGAGCAGGCGGACCATTGCCATGTTCTCACGCAAGAAAAGCGTATTCTCCAACGGATAAACAGACAAATTACGTTTCCGGGATTCTTCCAGCAACGGACAATATTCATCTTGAACCAAACCACCACGGATCTCCAACGCAATGTGACACCCCTGCCGCAACGCATACAGTCCCTGCTCCACATGAAAACGCCACGGTGAAGCAATAAAGACCAGTTCCGGCCGGCATTCATCAATCATCCGCCGATAGTCAGAAGCGCCCTGTGCGTACAACGGACACGGCAATTCCTCCGGTGCGGCCGGTTCAGGATCTGCCACAGCCAGAATTTCATATACAGGAATGGCCTGTAACAACCGGAGCAGATACTTACCCCGGTATCCGGCTCCTATCACGACAGTTCTGATATGCTGTTCCATAGAAACAATTATGCTGATTCGGTTACAAAGCTATAAAAAAGAATGTAGTTTCTACGCATGACGCGGACGAATCTTACGTACAAACGACGACAGCGTGCGCCGGATAGTTCCTGTCAGAATAATCATGGAAACAGCAATCAGAATCAATACAATACCTACTCCTTCCTGAGCGGTAAACCGTTCGCCGAACACAAAGGCACCGATACATACGGCCGTTACCGGTTCCATAGCCCCCAGAATGGAAGTCAATGTGCCTCCGATATGCCGTACAGCCAACAACAGAGTAATGTTCGAAATGACAGTAGGCAATACAGCCAGCAATATGAGGTTCCCCCACGCCCAAGTATCAGGAACGGGTTGCAAACCTCCTCCTATCCATAGTTTACCGCCAAACATCAACGTGGTGAAGATAAATACATAGAAAGCCAGCTTACGACTGTCCATCCCTTTCAGACGAGACTTGTTCACCACCACAATGTAACTGGCATATCCAATGGCCGACAATAGTACAATACCGACTCCCAATACATCCAGTGTCAAGTCAGATCCTTCCATCGACAATCGGCTTACTCCGCAGACAGCCAATGCAATAGCCAACCAGGTCACCCAAGAAGCCTTTTCCCGGAACAAGGCCAACATCAGCAGCGTGACAAAAACCGGATAAGTAAAATGAATGGTAGTAGCAACTCCGGCTCCCATGAAATCATACCCCCAAAACAGGAACATGGCAGAAGCCGTATAAAAGAAAGCCAGCAGAATAAACAGAGGAACATCCTTCCACGACACCCGGAATGACTCTTTCTTGACCACCATCATGATTCCCAATGCAACGGTAGCCAACACAAACCGATAGAACAGAATAGAGTCAAACTTCATCCCCTGCTGCATCAGCGGCAGGGTAAACAACGGAATCAAGCCGAACGTAACGGACGTGATGATTCCATAAAAGAAACCTTTCAGACGATTCATAGCACTTATCTTGTTTTCATTACAATATCGGTCCTTGCATAACTCAGCCGACCATACCCGATTGGGCGCTGCAAAGGTATGAAATTCGATGTAAAATACAGTAACATCCGGTTTCGGGAACACATAAATACATATTCTGAACAACTTAAAAACAAATCATACCCCTTAAAACCATCCAGAATCTGTACATTTACTGACACGAAAGGAAGTGTATCATCGCCTTCCATTCCATACGGACCGATTAGTTATCACTTAAATATAAATATATGAGACCAAAATCTTCTACATTCTTCAAACAATGGGCCGGACTATTCCTGTTGGCAGTTCCCCTTGCTGCCACGGCCGCCAATGATACCGTCCGCGTCAATCAACTGGGATATTACCCGCACCAGGAAAAGATAGCAGTGACAGACTGTAGAGACATAAAAACATTTACAGTCACCGATACCTCCACCGGACAAACCGTATTTTCCGGAAAGCCTTTGTACTCAGCATCTTCCGAATGGTCGGACAAGGTACGTACCATCCTCGATTTCAGTCCGTTGAAAGTCCCCGGAAACTACCTGCTTACTATCGACGGGAAATATACCGTTCCGTTCAGCATCAGCAATCAAGCATTGCTTCCACTCAGCCGGGCAGCCCTGAAAGCCTTCTATTATCAGCGCTGCAGCCTGCCTATAGAAGAAACCTATGCCGGGAAATGGACCAGACCTGCCGGACATCCGGACACCCAGGTCATCATCCATGCCAGTGCTGCCTCTTCCGAACGTCCTGCAGGCACCGTTATATCCTCTCCCAAAGGATGGTATGATGCCGGCGACTATAACAAATACATTGTCAATTCCGCCTTTACCATCGGACTGATGCTTTCTGCCTATCAAGCATTCCCTGAATACTTTACGAAGCTGGAGACCAACATTCCTGAAAGCGGAAACGGCATTCCCGATTTATTGGACGAAACCTATTACAACCTGGTCTGGATGCTCAGCATGCAAGACCCGGCAGACGGTGGTGTATACCATAAACTGACAACTCCCTCTTTCGAAGGATTCATCCGTCCGGAAGACTGTAAACAGCCACGCTATGTTGTCCAGAAATCAGTCACAGCCACTCTCGACTTTGCAGCTGTCATGGCACAGGCCTCCCGACTGTTCACTCCTTACGACAGTCATTTCAAAGGTTTCAGCGAAAAAGCCATTCAGGCAGCGGAAAAAGCTTACGCTTGGGCAGCAGAACATCCGGAAAGCTATTATGACCAACGACGGCTGAACAGCCAGTTCCAACCGGCCATCTCGACCGGCGAATACGGAGACCGGAATGCTCAGGATGAGTTTTTCTGGGCTGCCACCGAACTATATCTGAGTACCGGAAAATCGATGTACCTACAGGATGCAGCCAAATATGCCCCGCATCAATATACGCTGCCCGTCTGGGGAAATCTATCTGCGCTTGGAGTATTTTCCTGGATGCAGGCATCTGCCCAAAAGCAGGAAGCCGGACAGAAATTCTTACCCGGACTGAAACAGAGTCTGATTCATCTGGCAGATTCCCTCATCCAAGGAGCGGACGTTACTCCCTTCCATGCACCTTATGGTCACCATACCCAAGATTTCTTCTGGGGCTCCCTCTCCGACCAATGTGCCAGCCAAGGCATTTCTTTGATTCATGCTTATCTGCTGAGCAAAAAAGAAACCTACCTGAACAATGCTTACCGGAACATGGACTACCTGCTAGGTCGGAATGCTACGGGTTACTGTTACGTGACAGGAATCGGTTTCAAGAGTCCGAAACACCCACATCACCGACTGTCGGTTTCCGACGGAATCAATGAGCCTATTCCCGGTTTTCTGGTGGGAGGCCCCAATCCACAACCACAGATGGGACTTCCGGCTTTCACCTGTGCACCCGACGAAGCCTACCTGGACCAGGAACTGTCTTATACGACCAACGAAATCGCAATCAACTGGAATGCTTCGCTTCTGACTTTTTCTGCAATGCTGGACGCATTGGCTTCTTCGGAAAACGGCCAGTAAAAAGAAACATTCGGCCCAATCAGCGAAAAAACACTTTCCCGTCTCATTTGAATTCACTATTTTTGTTTAACCGGCAAATGATTTCATGAATCACCCGATTTTAATTCACCTAACAACATCACAGCATGATAGAAAATGAACGAGACAGCCGCCATGAACACGTTATCAATATAGCCAGACAAATGATGACCGCGGCACGTACTGCCCCGAAAGGCAAAGGAGTAAACATTATCGAAGTAGCCTTGGTTACGGGCGACGAACTGCAGCAACTCTCGAAAACAATGGTGCAGATAGCCGAAGAAACCGGTATGAAATTCTTCCTGCGGGATGCAAACAATATTCTACAGGCCGAATGTGTAGTCATCATCGGTACCCACGAACATGCACAAGGGCTGAACTGCGGCCATTGCGGATTCCCTACCTGTGCAGGCAGACCTGAAGGTGTTCCCTGTGCCATCAATTCGGTCGATGTAGGCATCGCTATCGGTTCGGCGTGCGCCACAGCCGCCGACATGCGGGTAGATACCCGCGTCATGTTCTCCGCCGGACTGGCAGCCCAACGCCTGAATTACCTGGAAGGGTGCAGAAGCGTCTATGCCATACCGGTAAGCGCCTCTTCCAAGAACCCATTCTTCGACCGCAAATCCAACCAGCCCGAGAAATAACAGAAACGAAGGCCTGTCGGCAAACCTTAACTACACACGTGCCAACAGGCCTTCACTTTTGCATGAGGCCGGATTTTCAATTTTTTTCAACTTTCCATGAAGGCAATCTTGCCCGAAATTTTCCCTCTATCGCCATACATACCCAATTCTTCCGGATAATTTTCCACCCACCGGATAACGCCATCCTATCCCTCATCAAGGAAAGAAAGTTCCCGTAAAAGCCACAGTTCAGGAAATGCCCGGCTGTTCCTCACAGACAGCGGCCATCACACCGCTTTGTTGACCTTTTCCATCCACGACTTGTCATAATTTTGTAATGTCAGAATAGCAAAATAGAATATATTCGTGTTAAAAAAACGGATAAAAGGCTATTTTTCATGTTTTAGAACATATTTTTCGTAAACAATTCGTATCTTTGCAGTGTTAATAATACAGATATAAGAATATAGATGTAAAACTTGCTTTCCGAAACGCGGAAAGCACAAAAGCAAATGAGTATGAAAGAGAATGTAAATGAAATCGTGATGTTGCAGTACCGTATCAAACGCTATCAGGCAATGGGCAACGGTGCTATGTGTCAGGCATTGAACAGCAAACTCCAGAAACTGCTTGCTCGTCAAGCTTGATTAAGTAAATAATTTTTAAATGATATGCAAAGAGGCAGGAACCGAAATGGTTTGCTGCCTCTTTTCTTTTTAGAAGATATCCATAGCGAATGGATAAAAAAAAGCTGTCCGACTGCTAATCAGACAGCTTTTATACATTATTATTCCATGTGAGAACTGCTACTTAGCAGTTAACGACACGTTCCAACCATTTCACCATGCCCAGCATGACTCCCATCGAGATAAGACATACGACAAAGAATACTGTCCAACATTCCCAGATAGGAAGCTTGTTATACATCAACGGACCTACCCACAAGAAAATGTTACCTACGGCAGTAGCCCCCAGCCACAAGCCCTGGCACAAACCCTGTACGTTCTTGGGAGCCACCTTCGAAACGAATGAAAGGCCCAACGGAGAAATGAACAGTTCGGCAACGGTCAGGAAGAAATAAACTACAATCAATACCCACGGACCGGCTTTCATACCAGCCTTGGCAGAGTCGGCCATTGCCTTGAACTCTGTACCCGAAGGATAATCCATAACTACAGAATAGATGGTCAGGAACAGGTAAGCCAGACCGGCAACAGCCATACCGATAGCAATCTTTCTAGGCGTAGAGATTTCCTTGCCACGACGGGTAAACAATCCGAAGAACCACATAATCATCGGAGTCAGTACAATCACAAAGAACGGATTGACTGCCTGCCAGATTTCAGGAGCGATACTTTCTGTTACCACAAAGTCACGGGCGAACAACGAAAGTGACTGACCGTTCTGATGGAACGAGAACCAGAAGAAGATAACGATTGCCAACACTGCAAACAGAGCATACATACGTTGCTTGATTTCTTTGGCCATAGCCGCTTTCTCTTCCGGAGTGTAACCCACAGTTTCCTGAGCCGTTTTCTTGCCCGGAGTAGGGAAAATGTTACGGTTGATGATGAAGATAAACAACGAAATCAACATCGCCAGTACAGAAGCGATGAAAGAATAGTGGATACCTGTATTGAATACATCCAGATACTGTGTACAGAACGGAGCCATATCGGCCGACATCGTACCACCTACCTTGATGACCAGTTCAGACATGTTGTTGAAGCTGTCGGCAGCCATACCCGCACCTTCCTGAAGATACTGATGGCACAGCGCCGGAAGGTCAGCATTATAAGCCAGGTTATGAACCTTCAGCCACCATTCCCGCAGCAACGGAGCGATGAACGGCGCAATCAGACCACCGACATTGATGAATACATAAAATATCTGGAAACCGGAGTCACGACGGCTTCTGGCAATCTTCAAAGCTTCAGGGTCCTTTTCTGCGGCTTCTTTCTCGAAATTGTCGTACATCTGACCGACAATCGCCTGCAGATTACCTTTGAACAGACCGTTACCGAAAGCAATCAGGAACAAGGCAAGACATGTCAACGGAAGCAGCCAACCGATGTTGGATTCTGTCGACAATACCGGAACAGAAAGGATAACGTATCCCAAAGACATCACTATCAGTCCGGACATGATAGTAGCCTTATAGTTTTGTGTTTTGTCGGCGATAATACCCCCAACCAGGCTCAATACATAGATACCGCAATAAAATACCGAATAGATAATGGAGCTGGTTTCATCGCTCAGACCGAATTTGGAGCAGAGGAACAGTACCAGCACGGCATTCATGATGTAATAGCCAAAACGTTCGCCCATGTTAGATATTGCTGCAGCCAGCAAACCTTTTGGATGATTTTTAAACATAAGTAAATGAAGATTTAATGATTAATAATTCTATATTTATCCGCAAATATAGAATAAAGTGATGAAATTTCCATATCATATCTGAAATTAAGTCAAAATTATAGGGATATTTCCCCTCCCAGCATTGCAGGTCCTACCAGAAAGACACATTTATCCTTCTATTCCAACACATCGGTACCCGCATTTCATCCGGAACTATTATAATGACACATACGGAAACAAGCCGGACAGGACGTTTCCATCTAGATGAAAGGCTTGAAACAAGCACTCAGAATGCACAGGCCGCCCCCAAACATTCAGGCAAAAACTTATAAAAATACATAATTCTGGAAACTGCAATCATTCCAAACAGAATTTACGAAATGAAAGGAACATCCAAAGATTACCATCCGCCACCATGTTCCAACTGCCTGTGGGGAAATAGGACTTTTTAGGGTTTTACATTTATCTGTCCCTTTTTAGGACAATTTTTTTAAGTCTATTCTTCTCAAAGTCCCAATATTGGGGCTTAACAGAGATTCAAAGACTCACATCTTTCTTTTTTCCATCTTTACACACACGAATCATCAAAGGATGTTCGCCATCACTTAGAGCTTTTAACTTGTAACACAACACATTAACTGTAGCATTCATAATCAATTCTGGTTTAACTCTTGGTTTGACTTAGAGCCTCAGAAACACATAAACTGAATATAATTAAGATAAAAGTACTGCGTCGTGTACATAAAGAAATAGCTCCGTAAATCATTGATTCACAGAGCTTAACATCGTACTCGAAGCGGGACTTGAACCCGCACAGCCATTACTGGCCAAGGGATTTTAAGTCCCTCGTGTCTACCGATTCCACCATTCGAGCAGCCTTTCAAAGAAGAGCGGAAAACGAGACTCGAACTCGCGACCCTAACCTTGGCAAGGTTATGCTCTACCAACTGAGCTATTTCCGCGTTTACGGGTGCAAATGTAGGGAGTTTTAGCATAGCTTCCAAACATTTCACCCGTTTTCTTTCCAAAAATTAACGTCAGCGTCCCAAGAGTGCGCGTTCTGCAGCTTCCACCTTATCGAAGTGGAAACCGGAAACCACCTCCTGCATCAGCGCTTCGATGCGGTCGTTACACAAGTTACCGATACTACCCTCGTGGGTATGATGAACTTCCTTGTTGTGAGTGAAATTACCGGCTTCGATGTCCAGACCAACCTTTTTATAGGCATCGCGGAAAGGCATACCTTCCGAAGCCAGACGGTTCACTTCCTCCACACTGAACATATACAGATACCTGTCATCGTCCAGGATATGTTCGTTAATCTTGATTTTGTTCATGATGTACGAGGCCATCTTCAGACAGTCCTTCAACTCGTCGAAGGCCGGCAGGAACACTTCCTTGATAATCTGCAGGTCACGGAAATACCCGCTCGGCAGGTTGTTCATAATCATCATGATCTGCTGAGGAAGGGCCTGAATCTTGTTGCATTTGGCACGGGTCAGCTCGAACACATCCGGGTTCTTCTTATGCGGCATGATGCTGGAACCGGTAGTACATTCGTCCGGAAGCTTCACGAAACCGAAGTTCTGACAACTGAACATACAGGCATCGAAAGCCATCTTCGACAAAGTTCCCGCGATGGAAGCCAGCGCAAAAGCCACGTTACGCTCCATCTTACCACGTCCCATCTGAGCATATACCACGTTGTAGTTCATGGAGTCGAAGCCCAACAGGCGGGTGGTCATTTCTCGGTTCAACGGGAACGAAGAGCCATAACCGGCAGCCGAGCCCAACGGATTGCGGTTGCACATCTTATAAGCCGCCTGCAGGAACATCATATCGTCCACCAGACTCTCGGCATATGCGCCGAACCACAGGCCGAAGGACGAAGGCATGGCAATCTGCAGATGGGTATATCCCGGCATCAGCACATCCTTATACCGGTTGCTCTGTGCTATCAGGATATGGAACAGATCGGTCACCGCCTCGGCCACTTCCTGCAGCTGCGTACGGGTAAACAGCTTCAAATCGACCAGTACCTGGTCGTTACGCGAACGGCCGCTATGGATTTTCTTGCCGACATCGCCCAGTTTACGGGTCAACATCAGTTCCACCTGCGAGTGTACATCCTCGATACCGTCCTCGATGACAAACGTACCGGCCTCGGCCGACGCATAGATTTGTTTCAGTTCCTCCAGCAGGATTTTCAGTTCGTCGGCGGTCAACAGGCCGATACTTTCCAGCATGGTAATATGTGCCATGGAACCCAGCACATCGTGTTTTGCCAGATACAAGTCCATCTCGCGGTCACGTCCCACCGTGAAACGGTCGATTTCCTCGTTCACCTGGACATTCTTCTCCCAAAGTTTCTGAGCCATTTTCTTACTGTTTAAATTAATATGGTATCATGGCCAGCATATCGGCCAGTTTCTCTACTCCTTCCTGCAGCGGTTTGGAAACCATTGCCTTCATGAACATGTTCACTTCGGCACGGATGGTCACCCGCATCTTCGCCTGCTCTTCGCCCACCGGAAGAATCTGAATCCACAGATTCATGGGAACCGGCGACTTGTCGCCTTCAAACTTGATACACTTCGGTTCTTCCCGTTCGATGATACGCAAAGTCAGGCTGATACCCTGAACCTTGATGGTCAATGAATCCTGGTCGAAGGTCATGTCCTCCAACTTCCCTTCGAACTTATCCTTGAACTGTTCCAGACGTTCACGGACAGATGCCAGATTATTCAAATCGGACAATTTATGATAGACACGTTCCTGACTGTATGGAACCTGCTTCACACTGCTTTCAAACTGTACTGCCATAACAAAATAAAAAATAGACACGGACTACACCGAGCCACGTCTCCCGAAAGAAACCGTGAATCTGTGCGATCCGTGTCCGGCTAATTATAGATTCAAAAAATTATCATTTCCCTGTCCAGTGAGCCGGGTCTTGTCTCCAAGCCTGCAGCACCGGAATATCTTCTTCCTTGATATAGTCTGTCTTCAAGGCAGCTTCCAGAACGGCATTGTAGTTGGTCAGTGTCACCAGTTCTACCTTTGCGCTCTTGAAGGCTTCTACAGAAACATCGAAACCGTATGTGAAAGAAGCAACCATACCGATAACTTCACAACCGTCGCGACGGATAGCCTCAACAGCCTTCAAGCTACTGCCACCGGTAGAAATAAGGTCTTCTACTACGACAACCTTCATTCCCGGACGAAGTTCACCTTCAATCAGATTTTCCAATCCGTGGTCCTTCGGACTTGAGCGGACATATACGAACGGCAGATTCAGTTCTTCGGCCACCAGAGCACCTTGAGCGATAGCTCCTGTAGCAACACCTGCAACAGCATCGGCATCGCTGAACTTCTCAAGGATAGTACGACAGATTTCCAACTTCACGAAATTGCGGAGTGCTGGATAAGACAGTGTCTTGCGGTTATCGCAATAAATCGGCGATTTCCAACCTGAAGCCCATGTAAACAGGTTAGCCGGTTGAATCTTAACAGCTTTCACTTTCAGCAATTTTTCTGCAAATAATCTTTCCAAAGCTTTCATAACTTAACTAATATCTGATAAACGTTTTTGCAAAATTATGGAAATACATCAAGATTAGAAAATTTACGTGTATTATTTTTTAAAAAACTCGCCAGAATGTATCATTTGGCCCACGCCAATGTAACGACACTGATACGTATACCGGGTATGGAAGACAAGGCATCGGCACAGGCAGTCAGCGTAGCCCCCGTGGTAAGCACATCGTCCACCAGCAGGATATGCCTGTCTGCCAGCGAAGCAGCCTGTACGGTAGCGGCAAAAAGTCCGTCGGTGTTCTGCCAGCGTTCATAGCCCGACTTATGGGTCTGGGTCCGGTTGTTGTGGGTACGGACCAGAGCATCCGTACAGAGCGGGATGCCCGTCTGCTCCGAGATACCCTCCGCCAACAGTCCGCTTTGGTTATACCCCCGCTGACGCAACCGGCAAGGATGCAGAGGGACCGGAATCAAACAGTCGATACCATCGAAGAAACCGGTTGCCGACAATTCTGCCGCCAGCCAGTTCCCCATCTGCCGGCATACTTTCCGTCTGCCGTAATATTTCATGCCATGCAGCATGGAAGCCACTTCTCCCCCTTTGGCATAATAGAAGAGCGACGAAGCGCGCTCAATCGGGAACCGCCCCCAGAACTGACGTTCCATACCGTTGCCGGGCGTGTTTCCCAACCCCGTAAAAGGCAGGCCGGACAAACAGGACAGACAAACGACTGATTCATGGACCAACAGTTTCTTTCCACATCCCATGCAGGTACGCGGAAAAAAGAAGTCCTTAAAATCCTTCCACAGGCTCATCGGCATCCACCTGTTTCACGACCTTCATGATTTCATCCATGGTAAATCCGCGCCCGGCAGCGAAACGTATCAGTTTGGCATTCCGCTCATATCCGGAAGCAGCCTTGACGCTACGGGCCTTCTGCTTCAGCAGGCGGTCCAGCATCTGAAGATATTCCCCTTCATCGATTTCTTCCAGCCCCTCCTGAATCTGAGCAGCATCCAACTGCTTCATCCGAAGCGCCTGGACAATCTTCATCCGGCCCCACTGGTTGAACCGGTACTTATCCCTCACAAAGAAGCGGCAGAACCGGACCGCATCCAGGTAGCGTTCCTTCTCCAGGTGAGCGATAATCGCGGGTATCTGCTCCTCGTCCGCCCCCCATCTGCGCAATTTCTCCATTACTTCCGACGGGCATCGTTCGGCTGCCGAACAATAGACTTCCGCCTTGTTTATCCATTTCTTTATCGAATCCTCATTCATGGTCGTACAGCTTTTATCATCCGGTCATTCCCCGACAGGTCCTTCCGGAGTTCTACATCTACATATCCTATAGAACGCAGCAACGCTACCGTTTCGCCTCCATAAGCCTGATTGATTTCATAATAAAGGGTACCGGAAGGAACCAGCCGCTGCCAGCCGATTTCCGCAATCCGCCGGTAAAACACCAGCGGGTCATCATCGGAGACGAACAAGGCCAGCCCCGGCTCCCAGTCCAACACATTCCGTTCCATGGAACTTCTTTCCTTTTCGGCGATGTAAGGAGGGTTACTGACCAGAATATCCACCGGAAATGCCGGGCAATCTGCCTGAAGCACATCCACCTGCTGCAAAGTTACTTCCACACCGTTGCGGACCACATTCTCTGCCGCCACCTGCAGGGCTGCTTCAGAAACATCCCAGGAAAACACACGGGGATTTTCCAGCCTGCGGGCCAAGGCAATAGGAATACAGCCACTCCCCGTACCTACATCGAGCACCGTCTTTCCGGCTACCCCCCGGTAATCGGCTACAATCCAGTCTATCAGTTCCTCCGTTTCAGGACGCGGTATCAGCACTGCCGGAGTCACCTTCAACGACAAGCCACAGAAAGAAGCCTCTCCTATTATATATTGAAGAGGCTCATAGCGTTTCAGCCGCGACAGAATATCCTCCAGCCTCGTCCGGCTATCTATGGAAAAATTCGTATCTTTGCCTGCATACAAATCGACAGCAGACAGATGGAAACAATCGGTCAGAATCCATTTGCCTAATGCAGCAGCCTCACCGGCGGGATAATACCCCGCCAAGGCCTGTTTGATATAATCATATATAGGATGCATAATTACGCAAAAGTACGAAAAAACCATCAAGATATGACAACAGATGAGAAATATATCCGCCGCTGCATCCAGTTGGCACGCAACGGCCTCTGCAACGCCGCTCCCAATCCCATGGTCGGTGCTGTCATCGTATACCAGGGACGCATCATCGGCGAAGGTTATCACGCCCGTTGCGGCGAAGGACATGCCGAAGTGAATGCCATCCGCTCGGTAAAGGATGAAAGCCTGCTGAAGGACTCGACCATCTATGTAAGCCTGGAGCCCTGCTCCCATTACGGGAAGACTCCTCCCTGTGCCGACCTGATTATCCGGAAAGGAATCCCCCGGGTAGTGGTAGGATGTACGGACCCTTTCCCGCTGGTAGCCGGCCGGGGCATCCGGAAACTGAGAGAAGCAGGCGTTGACGTCAAAGTAGGCGTACTGGAGGAAGAATGCAAGGCGCTGATTAAACGGTTTGTCACCCAGAACATCAGCAAACGGCCGTACATCACCTTGAAATGGGCCCAATCGGCCGACGGCTTTATCGATGTGGAACGCACTTCCGGTCAGCCGGTAGTGCTTTCCACCCCTATCACCTCCATGTACGTACACAAGCAGCGTGCCGAGCACCAGGCCATTCTGGTGGGCAGACGGACCGCTCTGCTGGACAATCCGTCACTGACCGTACGGAACTGGTACGGAAAGAATCCGTTACGGCTGGTCATCGACAAAGACTTGTCTCTGCCTGCCGGTTTGAAATTGTTCGACAGAAGTGTACCTACCGTCGTATTTACCGCCCGGGAAGCCGCTTCGGAGCCCAACCTGACTTATGTGCAACTGGATTTCTCACAAGATATCCTTCCACAGATCATGAACGAGCTGATAGAGCGGAAAATACAGACTTTGCTGGTCGAAGGAGGAAGCTGTCTGCTCCAGTCTTTCCTGGACGAAGAACTCTGGGACGATATCTTCATCGAGCATTCCGCCCAGATTCTCCGGCAAGGAGTCGCCGCTCCGGCAGTAAAGAAGGGTTACCCCTGCGACTATGAGCTGCGGGACAGTATCTGTGTGAGTCATTATTACAGATGATGTTCCATTCATTCAGACAAACCCCTCCGATATTCGGACTCCAATGGGAAAACATACATTTCCCGCATGCAGGATGTATATGCTGCATGCGGGGAATATACGTTCCGGGTACAGAGAATAAAGAATTAATACGGATACACGCATCATTTCCTCCCCGACAAAACATAAAATGCGTGATTTGGTGGACAAAAAAGGGGCGTTTATCCATAATTTTATATAAAACTTGGTATAAAAGTGGAGATTCGACAAAAAACTTTCTACTTTTGCAACTTGTAACAAAAGAACTCATTTACAAATGAAAATAAAGTTTTTGCCACTGATCGTTGGTTTATGCAGTACCGTATGGATGTTGACTTCATGTCTCAATGACGACGTTGAGGAAATTACATACAGTTCAAACACCAGTATTACAGGCTTTTCTATAGGAACATTGCACATCGAGAAGACAGGAATCGCCAAAGATGGCAGTGATAGTATCTTTACGGATACCATCGACTGCAGCAAATATCCTTTTACCATCGACCAGCTGAACCGGACCATCGAGAATAAAGACTCTTTACCGGTGGGTACGGATGTTACGAAAGTTCTGACAAACATTACAGCCGACACTTATTATATCTATTACGAGAAACCGGACGGTTCGAATGTAAAAGACACCTTGTGGACCAACACGGACTCTATTGACTTTACCAGACCTGTTATCTTCAAGGTATTGGCTTACAGCGGCGTAGTAGGTAAATCATACCAGGTAAAAGTGAATGTTCACAAGCAGGTTCCAGATTCTTTGCAATGGAGTTTCGTAACCAACAAGTTTGACCAGGGCATAAAACTACAACGTCAGAAAGCAGTCTATGCCGCCAATCATATCTATGTATTCGGTCAGAACACAGCCGGAGAAACCGTCATCCAGTGGTCTTCTGTAAGCAATGGAAGTTCAAGTGCCTGGCAGACCCTTCCGGTTGAAGTTTCCGGAATTGACAGCTATTCAGCTACAAGCTGGCAGGGAGCTGTCTACTTTGTAGCCGGCAAACAGCTCTACCGCATTGACCCGTCTACAAACAACTGTACTCCGGTCACTACAGATACGGCAATCAGCCAACTGATTGTAGGCGGAGATGTACTTTATGCCTTCAATGACCAGCAGCAAAGCGGTTATCTGTCCGACACCTATCAATGGACAACAGACACCGAAGCCGAGACATTGAAGCCTTTGGCAGGAAACCGCATTTCTGCAACGGCATTCCCGGTTGAGTACAACACAAGTATCAAACGGGTGGTAGCACTCAGCCACAACAACGGGACAGCAGAAGCCGATACGACAGCCATAGTAGCCAACCGGCTTTCTATCGAGAATACATGGAACATCTATACACCGAACACTCCGGTCGTTTGTCCGAATCTGAAGAACATCTCCATGATTTATTACGACAAGAAGCTCTATGCATTCGGTGGAGGCAATGCCAATGGCACCATCAAGCCGTTCGAAGCTTTGTACTGTTCCATCGACAACGGACTTTCATGGAGAAAAGAAACAAGGAATATCATCTTCCCCAAAAAGGTATCTGATAGCAACCCGAACCTGAAACCTTTCGCACAGTATTATACAGAAGGAGAAGGGACCTACTCTTGCGCAGTAGACCAGGACAACTTCATCTGGATAATCTGGGAAGACGGATCCATCTGCCGCGGCCGTATCAACCGCCTGGGATTCGCATCAAAATGGTAATCTTTTAAAAGAGAGTAAAGACTATGCAATATCTAGAACAGCTGGATAAAAAACGGATTCCGTCACACATTGCCATCATTATGGACGGCAACGGACGCTGGGCCAAACAACGGGGACAGATCCGCTCTTTCGGACATCAGGCTGGTGCGGAGACTGTACATACCATCGCCGAAGCCTCGGCACGGTTAGGCGTAAAGTTTCTGACTCTTTACACCTTCTCTACCGAAAACTGGAACCGCCCCGTCGATGAAGTAGCGGCCTTGATGAGTCTGCTCATGGACTCCATCGAAGAGGAGACATTCATGAAAAACAACATCAGTTTCCGGATTATCGGCGATACCGCCAAACTTCCATCCAATGTATTGGAAAGACTGGAACAGTGTATTGAGCGTACCTCTAACAATACAGGGATGTGCCTGACACTGGCACTGAGCTATTCATCCAAATGGGAACTGACCGAAGCGGTGAAGCAGATAGCACAGGAAGTCATGGCCCACAAGCTGGATCCGAACGCCATCGATGACAAAACCATCGACAGCCATCTGGCTACATCCTATATGCCCGACCCGGACCTGCTGATCCGTACCGGAGGAGAAATACGGCTAAGTAATTATCTGCTTTGGCAATGTGCTTATTCAGAACTTTACTTCTGCGATACTTTCTGGCCCGACTTCGGTGCAGAAGAACTGTATAAAGCAGTTTATGACTATCAACAACGAGAACGCCGATTTGGCAAAACCAGTGAACAAATATAACCCAGAAACATGCGATACCTTTTTCCAATTAGCTTGTTTACGCTTGCTTGCTCATTCTGCCTTCCTGCCGAAGTATTCGCACAGGAAGTGAATGATACGATTTACAAACCGACCATCCTCTATAACGGCACTCCCAAACAATACGAGATAGCCGACATCCAGGTGGAAGGTGTAAAGAATTACGAGGACTATGTATTGATCGGGATATCCGGTCTGGCTGTCGGACAAACCATTACTGTGCCGGGCGATGACATCACATCGGCCGTGAAACGGTATTGGAGACACGGATTGTTTTCATCCGTACAGATAACAGCCGAAAAGATTGTGGGCAATAAAATCTATCTGAAGATTTCATTGTCACAGCGCCCACGTATCACAGACATCGTATACCATGGTGTAAAGAAGAGTGAAAGAGAGGATCTGCAAGCAAAACTGGGACTGGTAAAAGGTAGCCAGATTACTCCGAACCTGATTGACCGTGCCAAGATTGTCATCAAGAAGCATTTCAGCGACAAAGGTTTCAAAAACACGGAAGTCAATATCGTAGAACGTGAAGACCCGGCCAATAAGGAACAGGTCTATGTGGATGTGTTTATCGACAAGAAGGAAAAAGTCAAAGTACACCAAATTACCATTGACGGCAACACGGTACTGACAGACAAGAAGCTGAAACGTGTCATGAAAAAGACCAACGAAAAAGGTAAGCTGATTAACCTGTTCCGTACCAAGAAGTTTATCCAGCAGAATTACGAAGACGACAAGCAGAAGATTATCGACAAATACAACGAACTGGGTTACCGTGACGCTCAGATTGTTACAGACAGCGTATCGACATACGATGACAGGACAGTCGATGTATACATGAAGATATATGAAGGAAACAAATACTACGTGCGTGACATCACATGGGTGGGAAATACCGTATATCCTTCTGACTTGCTGAACGAACAGCTCCGCATGAAGAAAGGAGATGTATACAACCAGAAGCTGTTGAACGACCGTATCTCGAACGATGAAGACGCAATCGGTAACAACTACTATAACCGTGGATATGTATTCTACCACCTCGACCCGGTAGAAGTCAACATCGACGGCGATTCCATCGACCTGGAAATGCGTATTACCGAAGGTCCTCAGGCCACCATCAGCCGTGTGCGTATCAACGGTAACGACCGTCTGTATGAAAACGTAGTCCGCCGTGAACTCCGTACACGTCCGGGCGACCTGTTCAGTAAAGACGCGCTGGAACGTTCTTACCGTGAAATTGCCCAGATGGGACACTTCAACCCAGAAAACATAGATCCACAAGTACAGCCTAACGTACAGGACGGTACGGTAGACATCAACTGGAACCTGGAATCCAAAGCCAACGACCAGGTAGAATTCTCTGCCGGTTGGGGACAGACAGGTATCATCGGTAAGCTGAGTCTGAAGTTCACCAACTTCTCGTTTGCCAACCTGTTCCGCAAGAACGACAACTTCCGCGGATTCCTGCCACAAGGTGACGGACAGACACTGACCATCAGCGGACAAACCAATGGCCGCTATTACCAGTCATACAGTATCTCCTTCCTGGACCCGTGGTTCGGCGGCAAACGTCCGAATTCACTTTCCGTATCGGCCTTCTATTCTGTACAGACAGATGTCAGTGACCAGTATTATAACTCTGCTTACATGAACAACTATTACAATTATCTGTACAGTGGCTACGGTAACTACTACGGAAACTATTACAACAATTACGAAGCTTTTTATAACCCTGACAAAGCGATCAAGATGTTCGGTGTATCTCTGGGTTGGGGTAAGCGTCTGAGATGGCCGGATGACTACTTTACGCTGATGGCAGAACTGTCATACCAACGGTTCATCCTGAAAGACTGGAGTTACCTGTACATCAAGCTGAACAACGGACAATACATGAACACCGGTAACTGTAATAACCTGAGCCTGAACCTGACTCTGTCACGTAACTCTACCGATAACCCGATTTTCCCGCGTTACGGTTCTGAATTCACGGCTTCTTTGCAGATTACACCGCCGTATTCACTCTTCAGCAAGAAGGATTACTCTACTTACGGAAAAGACAATTACGACGAAGCTGCCAGCATGTACCGCTGGATTGAATACCACAAGTGGAAATTCAAAGCAAAGACCTATACCGCGCTGATGGATATCCAGAAATGTCCGGTTATCATGACCCGTACGGAATTCGGTCTGTTGGGACACTTCAACAAATACAAACGTTCTCCGTTCGAGACCTTCTACGTAGGTGGTGACGGTATGACCGGCTACAGCTATAACTACGCTTCGGAAACCATCGCCCTCCGCGGTTATGAAAACGGTTCGTTGACACCGTACGGAAGCGAAGGTTATGCATACATCCGTCTGGGCGCAGAACTCCGCTATCCGCTGATGCTGGAGAACTCTACCAGTATCTACGCACTGGGATTCGTCGAAGCCGGTAACGCCTGGAACGACGTTTCCGATTTCAACCCGTTCAAGCTGAAACGTTCGGCCGGTGTGGGTGTACGTATCTTCCTGCCGATGATCGGTATGATGGGTATTGACTGGGCATACGGCTTCGACAAGATAAACGGGTCTATGCAGTATAGCGGCAGCCAGTTCCACTTCATCATCGGACAAGAATTCTAATGAACCAACTTTAACGATTTAAAAGCCAACATTATGAAGAAAGTTATCCTGACAATCATCATCGCCCTCACAGGCATGATTACAGCGCAAGCCCAGCGCTTTGCACTGATTGATATGGAATATATCCTGAAGCATATTCCGGCATACGAACAGGCTAACCGGCAAATGGAAAGTCTGTCGCAGCAATACCAGAAAGAAATAGAAGCCAAAGGACAGGAAGCCAAATCGCTGTACGAAGCCTACCAGCAATCGGCCAGTACCTTATCGGACAGCCAACGGACCGAAAAGGAAAACGCTATCGTAGCCAAAGAAAAGGAAGCAGCCGACCTGCGTGCCAGATATTTCGGTCCGGAAGGCGAAATGGCCAAGAAGCAGAAGGAACTGATTACTCCCATCCAGGATGCCATCTACAATGCCGTAAAGACCGTAGCTACCCAGCAAGGTTACGATGTGGTATTCGACCGCGCCTCGGACCAAAGCATGATATTTGCCTCCCCGCGCATCGATATCAGCAATGAAATCCTTTCTAAATTAGGATATTCAAATTAATTTTATACATTTGCAACCGAAAGAAACCTTATCAGTAAAATCAAATAAAACAAGGAATAAGATTATGTTGAAAAAAATTGCATTATTACTTTTACTCATCGCTCCGATGAGTGTATTCGCTCAGAAGTTCGCACACTTCAAGTCTATGGACATCATCCCGGTTATGCCGGAATACGCAAAAGCTCAGACTGATATCCAGGCTATGCAGAAACAATACGAAGACGAAATCAAACGCGCTTCAGACGAATTCAACAAGAAGTTCGCTGAATACCAGCAGGAACAGAAGAACCTTCCACAGAACATTCAGGAACGTCGTCAGAAAGAATTGCAGGAACTGTCTGAAAAAGGCATGCAGTTCCAGCAGGACGCACAGCAGCAGTTGCAGAAAGCTTACGCTGACATGATGGAACCGATTTATCAGAAAATGGAAGACGCTGTAAAAGCTGTAGGAAAAGCAGGCGCTTACACATACGTATTCGACCTGAACAGAACTGACATCCCTTACATCGATGAAACAGCTTCTAAAGACATTACCAACGATATCAAGACCAAATTGGGTATCAGCCTGACAGCTGTTCCGGCTACTCCGGCAGCTCCGGCAGCAACCCCAGCTCAGTAAGAAACTGAAAGTCCGGATTCCGGACTCAATCCCCATAAAAGCGAAGCAAAAGAATCCGGAAGGAACACATTATGCTTCGCTTTTTCTTTTTGAACCGAACGCTAAAGAAATTGATATGTCACCATTCTCTGCTCTTTCCGGCCCTATCGGAGTCTTCGATTCCGGCTACGGAGGCCTTACCATCCTGAGTAAGTTCCGCGAGCTTCTTCCGAAATACGACTATATCTATCTGGGAGATAACGCCCGTACCCCATACGGCACCCGTTCATTCGAAGTCGTCTACGAATTCACCCTACAGGCCGTGCGAAGGCTCTTCGACCTGGGTTGTCCGCTGGTCATACTAGCCTGCAATACGGCTTCGGCCAAAGCGCTCCGCAGCATCCAGCAGAACGATTTGCCGCACCTGGCGCCTGAACGCCGTGTACTGGGAGTTATCAGGCCGACAGCCGAATCCCTCGGAGAACTGACGAAAACACGTCATGTAGGCATTCTGGCAACAGCAGGTACCATCAAATCCGAATCGTATCCGCTGGAAATCCGTAAGCTCTATCCGGATATTCAGGTTACCGGTATGGCCTGCCCGCTTTGGGTACCCCTGGTGGAAAACAATGAATTCGATTCGCCGGGAGCCGACTATTTCGTCCAGAAATACGTGAATAACCTGCTGGAAAAAGACCCGGAAATAGATACCATCGTACTGGGATGTACACACTACCCCTTGCTCTACAAGAAAATCAGGCAATACACACCCGCACACATCCGCCTGGTAGCACAAGGAGAATATGTCAGCAACAGTTTGAAAGACTATCTGAAACGGCATCCGGATATGGACGAACGGTGTACCAAGAACCACTGCTGCGAGTTTCTGACCACGGAATCGGTGGAAAAATTCCAGGAATCGGCTTCCGTGTTCCTGCATGAACAGGTACAAGTGACCAGCATCACCTTGGAATAAGGTGCATGCCGGTTATTTTTTCAACAGACGCTTGCTAAGGTACTGCACCGGATACCAGACGGAAAGGAAACCTATCAGCAGTACTGTCAGGAATACGAGGATAACATCGCTTCCATGAACGCTGACCGGATAAGCATCCACCACAAAACTTCCGGAATCTCCCAGTGAAATCAGCCCATATTCCTGTTGCAGGAAACAGAGCAGCAACCCCAGCACAATACCGGCAACAGCGCCGAAGAAAGAAATCATACGTCCCTCAAAGAGGAAGATACGGACAATCTGCCGGTCACTGGCTCCCAGATTACGTAAAGTCACCACATCATCCCGCTTGTCAATAATCAGCATCGACAGGGAACCGATGACATTGAAACAGGCAATCATCAGGATAAATGTCAGGAACAGGTAAGAAATGAGCTTTTCTACCTTCATGATACGGAACGTATCGGCTTGCTGTTCATAACGGTCGAGTACCTGGAAATCCGGCCCCAGATATTCCCTCAGTTTCTCCTTGAAGTCATCCTCGTCCACCGTAGGTTTCAGTTTCAGATTCAAGGCGCTGATTTCTGTGGTATACTGAAACAACTCCCGGGCAAAGTCCAGAGAAGTCAAGATATAGCTACCGTCATATTTCTCCTGGTTCACCGCAAACAACAGACCGGAGGAGAACAAGTCTCCTTCTGTAAAGCTTGCCGCCGGATTGGCCATATTTACCTTAGCCCCTCGCTTGGGAGCATAAATCTCTAACGGGTCCAGGAAACGGACACCCGTACCTAAAGTAGAGGCCAACTGGATACCCGGTATCGCATAATGAGCCACCTCGTCATGCAGCAGCAGTTCTCCGCGGCCGTAAAGAATGCTGTCTATGGGAGTCAGCTTGTCAAACGAATCCTCTACGCCCCGGATGACAGCCATCGCCTGATGTCCGTTATATTGCACCATCGCATAGTCTTCCAGTGATTCCATAGCCACCTCCACTTCCGGCATCCGACAAACCTGGAGAATCCGCTCATCCTGACCGTCGAAGACCTTCCCGGCCGAAGCCGTCACCTTTAATTGCGGATCGAATGCCGTAAAAAAAGTAGTGACCAGGTCCTGAAAACCATTGAAGACCGAAAGGGTGCAGACCAAAGCCAGCGTAGCCAAAGCGACACCACACACCGAAATAGCCGAAATCACATTGATGGCATTGTGTGACTTCTTCGAAAACAAATACCTGCAGGCAATATAAAAAGGAAAATTCACGGAGATTTATTTTTATCGACAGCAAAAGAAAAACACAGGCTCTATCATCCCATTCCGACAGGAACAGGGACACATAGCCTGTGTTCTCCTTCCATATTATTTCTTCAACAACTCATCTATCTTCTCTACATAATCCAGCGAATCATCTACAAAGAACTTCAGTTCCGGAATGATGCGCAACTGATGGCGTACACGGTTTCCCAATTCAAAACGGATAGCCTTCATGTTTCCATTGATGTTCTTGACAATCTCTTCGCTCCGCTCTGAGGGGAACACGCTGAGATACGCCCGCGCATAACTCATATCCGGACTGATGCGTACGGTACTGACTGATACCAGTACACCCGGCATCGCCTTGGTCTGCAACAGGAAAATCTCACTCAGTTCCTTCTGAATCAGACGAGCAATCTTATTCTGTCTGGTTGTTTCCATATAATCATTATTTTTTTCGGATGATAGTCAGTCCGTCACGCAGGGGAAGTATCACTTTTTCCACCCGCTCATCGGCCGCTACCAAATCATTGAACTTCTTGATTCCGATGGTCTGCTGGTCTGTATGATGGGGTTCCTCCAATACATGACCATCCCATAGGGTATTGTCTGCCAGGATATATCCACCCGAAGGCATCTTCTTCAGTACCATCTCGTAATAATCTACATAGAACCGTTTGTTTCCGTCCATGAATACCAGATCGAACTGTAAGTCCATCGGTGGCACCATTTCCATTACATCGCCGATGTAGAATCGGATTTTATCGGCATAAGGAGAATTCTCCAGCCAAGGACGGGTAAAGTCCTCCTGTTCATCATTGATTTCGAAGGTATGGAGCATCGCTCCTTCTTCCAGCCCTTCGGCCAGACAAAGCGCCGAATACCCACTGTAGGTACCGATTTCAAGCACCTGTTTCGGACGTATCATCCGCACAAACATTTTCAGCATACGACCCTGCAGATGCCCCGAAGCCATACGGGGACGCAACAGTTTGACGTGCGTCGCCCGATACAAAGCTTTCAGGTAATCTCCTTCTTCGTCTATATGCTGTAATATATACTCGTCCAGAGCGTCCGTCTCTTTCATACCTTATTAATTAAAGATAACGGTTACGGTTAGGCAATACGTAATCATCGGCATTCTTCAAGACGTCATCCACCTGGTTGATTTCAAGGAATGAGGTACGGGTTCCCATCTTTCCACCACTCAGATAAGCCACCATATCATTACGTGACAATACACCGTCGTCCAACAGCTTACGCAAGGCTGTGAAATAATATTCCTGACCGTTGGCCTTCTCCGGCATGTAGATAGCCTCTACACCGTATGACAAAGCCAGGTGACGCATCGTCTTTTCATTGTAACAAACAGCCAATACCGGGTATTTACCACGGAAAGCTGCCAGGTTACGTGCAGTCAGACCGCTGAAACTGTCTGTAATGATGGCACGGATAGGCATCAAAGTAGTAGCACGGACAGCCTGCTTAGCCAGGAAGCTGGTTACATCGGTATTTTCCGGAGTCAATGGAATAGGAATATCGTTTTCTTCCATCTTGTCCTTTTCAGCCTGAGCTGCGATCTTGGCCATTGTTCTGACAGCCTCTACCGGATATTTACCGTAAGCTGTTTCACCGCTCAGCATCAAGGCATCGGTACGGTAATAGATGGCGTTTGCAATGTCGGTTACTTCGGCACGGGTAGGACGCGGATTGTTGATCATGGTATGCAGCATCTGAGTTGCAACGATAACCGGTTTTCTGGCCAGAATACACTTCTTGATCAGTTTACGCTGGATACCCGGAATACGTTCCTGCGGAACTTCGATACCCAGGTCACCACGGGCAACCATCACACCGTCTGCCACTTCCAGAATCTCGTCGATATTGTCTACACCTTCCTGGTTCTCAATCTTGGCGATAATCTTGATGCCGCTGTTATGTGCATTCAGGATTTCACGGATATCAAGTACATCCTGTTTGTTACGTACGAAAGAATGCGCAATGAAATCGATGTCTTTTTCAATGGCATACAGGATGTTATTACGGTCTTTCTCTGTCAATGACGGCAGATTGATACGTACACCCGGTACATTTACACTTTTACGGCTTCCCAAAGTAGCATCGTTGGTCACTTCGCAGAACAATGTATTTTCATCCTTATCAACGACCTTCAAAGCCAACTCGCCGTCATCAATCAACACGGATACTCCGATATTCAAATCATGTACGAAGTTCGGATATGTCACTGCGATACATTCACGGGTTGTCTCCTGATCCGGATTACCTACAATCTTTACCTTCTCACCAGTCTTAAAATCAATGGGACCTTCCGCACTTGCTGTAGTACGTACTTCAGGACCTTTTGTGTCCATCAGGATAGCGATGCGATTGGATACCTCACGGACATTCGCAATCAGTTTCTCGAACCCTTCACGGTTGGCATGCGCCGTATTCATACGGACAACATTCATACCAGCCTGAAACAGGTCTCTAATAAAATCTACTTCACAACGCAAGTCCGAAATGGACGCAACGATTTTTGTTTGTTTGAGCATCATATGGTTCTAATCTAAAACTAATTATTGTCAACATGTATAAGAGCCTCCACGCCCAGCCGGTATGAGTCAAGACCGAAACCACAGATGACTCCCAGACAGGCACATGAGATCATGGATTTGTGGCGGAACTCCTCCCGCTTGTGTACATTGGAGATATGTACTTCGATTACCGGCGTAGTAACGGCACGAATCGCATCCTGCAAAGCGATTGAAGTATGCGTATAAGCACCGGCATTCAAAATGATTCCATCGTAAGAGAATCCGACCTCGTGGATTTTATTAATCATTTCTCCCTCCACATTCGATTGATAATAAGCGAACTCGATATCCGGATAAGCCGATTTCAGCGTCTCCAGATAATCTTCAAACGAAGTGGCTCCATAAATGGAAGGCTCCCGCTTTCCCAATAAGTTGATATTGGGACCGTTTATAATTTGTATTCTCATTTTGTATAAAACCTGAACTTTAATATCTTTGTTCAAAGAATTTGGGACAAAGATACGAAAAAGAAATGAAATACCCCGACAATAAAAACGGAAAGATAATAATAAAGTATAAGCAATACTTAAAACTTGAAAAATCACTTTCAGAGAATACCGTACAGGCCTATCTGACAGACCTGGACAAGCTTCAGGCTTACCTGACTCTGGAAGGATTGGACTTTACAGAAGTGACTCTGGAGACTTTGGAACATTTCTCAGCCGGCCTTCGTGACATAGGTATCCACCCAAGGTCACAGGCACGCATCCTCTCGGGTATCCGGTCATTCTATCATTTCCTGCTGCTGGAGGATTATATCCAGCAAGACCCTACCGAACTGCTGGAGTCCCCACAAATAGGGAAACACCTGCCGGATGTGCTGACCGTAGAAGAAATTGACGCCCTGATAGGGAGTATTGACCGAAGTACACGCGAAGGCCAACGCAATTGCGCAATCCTGGAAACACTGTACAGCTGCGGCCTACGAGTTTCGGAATTGTGCAACCTGAAGTTCTCAGACCTCTACCTGAAGGAGGGGTTCATCAAAGTAGAAGGAAAGGGGAACAAGCAACGGCTGGTCCCGATTTCTCCACGGGCCATCAAAGAACTGGAAAATTATTTCCCGGTCCGTGGAGAAGGTCTGGTCAAACCCGGATATGAAGACTTTGTATTCATCAGCCGTTTCGGGAAAAACATCTCCCGCATCATGGTTTTCCATATCATCAAGGAACTGGCCGACCTGATTGGACTCAAGAAACAAATCAGCCCCCATACATTCCGCCATTCCTTTGCCACCCACCTGCTGGAAGGCGGTGCCAACCTGCGTGCAATCCAGTGTATGCTGGGGCACGAAAGTATAGGAACTACCGAAATTTACACACACATCGACCGCAACCGTTTGCGTCAAGAAATCATCGAACATCACCCCCGGAACATGAAAAATTGAATAAAAAGGGGTATTGGAGCCGTAAAATAAGAAAAAATTAAGTTATCATCAAAAAAAAGCAGAAGTAAAGATTAACAAAATCAGACTTTTTCTTATCTTTGCCCCCAAAAATTAGGCTTAACCTAAATGCGGAAAATTTTTTATAAAACAATTTTTAATATTTAAAACATCATGATTAAAAAGTTGTATTTGCCTTTAGTGGCATTGTTGGTTCTCGCTCTTTCTTCTTGCGGTAAGATGGGCGAATTGTCTGCCGACTACTTCACAACGAACCCTGAGGTTCTGGAAGCAGTAGGAGGTAAAGTTCCTGTAACCATTACAGGTAAGTTCCCTGAAAAGTACTTCAAGAAAAATGCAATTGTTGAAGTTACTCCGGTTCTGAGATGGAATGGTGGCGAAGCAAAAGGCCAGTCTGCTACATTCCAGGGTGAAAAAGTAGAAGGTAACGACCAGACTATCTCATACAAGGCTGGTGGTACTTATACAATGAAAGCTTCTTTCGACTATGTTCCGGAAATGGCTAAATCTGAACTGTATCTGGATTTCAAAATCAAGAGAGGCAAAAAAGAATACACTATTCCTTCTGTAAAGATCGCTGATGGTGTAATCGCTACTTCTGAACTGCCGACTGTAGGTTCTGCCAACGCTGCTTATGCTGCAGACGCATTCCAACGTATCATCAAACAGGCTCAGCAGGCTAACATCATGTTCTTGATCCAGCAGGCTAACTTGCGTGCCAGCGAATTGAAGTCTGACAGCTTGAAAGCATTCAACAAGAAAGTTGTTGAAGTTGCAGGTGACACTAAGAACTACAAACTGAACAACATCGAAATCTCTGCATACGCTTCACCGGATGGTGGTGTTGAATTGAACACTGGTCTGGCTGAAAAACGTCAGGACAACACTGAAACTTACCTGAACAAAGAATTGAAGAAAGGTAAGATCGAAACTCAGGTTGACACTAAGTACACTGCTCAGGACTGGGAAGGTTTCCAGGAATTGGTTTCTAAATCAAACATCCAGGATAAAGACCTGATTCTGCGTGTTCTTTCTATGTATCAGGATCCGGAACAGCGTGAAACTGAAATCAAGAACATCTCTTCAGTTTACAAGACTTTGGCTGACGAAATCCTGCCGCAGTTGCGTCGTGCTCGTCTGACTGCCAACTACGATGTTATCGGCCGTAGCGATGAAGAAATTCTGGAAGCATTCAACAAAGAGCCAAAAGTATTGAGCGTAGAAGAACTGCTGTATGCAGCCACATTGGTTAATGACAATGCTGTTAAAGCTTCTATGTACAAGAAAGCTATGGAAATGTATCCTAACGACTGCCGTGCATACAACAACCTCGGTATGATGGCTTACACTACAAACGATAAGGAAAGAGCTGAATCATACTTCAAGCAGGCTTTAAGCAAGAATCCTAATTCTGCAGAAGCTAACACTAACATGGGTCTGTGCGAACTGGTTAAAGGTAACGTAGCTAACGCTGAAACTTACCTGAGCAAATCTACAGGTGCAAACACTGCTAACGAAGCTCTGGGTAACCTGTACATCAAACAGGGACAGTACGACCGCGCTGTAAACGCATTCGGTGACACTAAGACTAACTCTGCTGCATTGGCTCAGATTCTGGCTAAGGACTACAACAAGGCTAAGAACACTCTGAACGCAGTTAAGAGACCGGACGCTTACACAGACTACCTGATGGCAATTGTAGGTGCTAGAACCAACAACGCTGACCTGGTTAAGTCAAGCATGGCTAAAGTTGCTCAGAAAGATGCTTCTTTGGCTGCTAAAGCACAGGACGACCGCGAATTTGCTAAATACGCAAACGAAATCAAATAATACTGATTTTCTCATACTACAAAAGAGCCGGGATGATTCTCATCCCGGTTTTTTTTATGCCTTAACCAACCTCGCTTATTTATAAATATCCGATAAAACCGATGTCAATCGGATTTATTTATGTATTTTCGCAGCATCAATATTCATATTATGCGCAAAATCATCTACTTGTTCCTATTTACCGTCATCCTGCTGAACCTGTTGCCTGCATGTTCAGAAAAGGACCGTTTCTTGCTGAAAGGAGAATTGACCGATTCCGTTTCGTTCCATGAACCGATTCTGGTGATATACGATGACCCGGAAGCCAAACTTGATACCATATTCCCGGAAAAGGGCAAATTCACCTATCAATTGTCCCCAGATACACTGACACTCATCCGTCTGGTCAATAAGGAAGGACAAGCCATCCCCATCTTTGCGAACAAAGGATGGGAAGTGCAATTCAAAGGAACATTCGAGAAGCCCGATTTGAAGGGTGATGGCGCCAATCAGGAATTTCAGGAATTCTTAAAATCCACCGCGGCTCTCCAAGGCAATGAGAAGGCAGAGGCCAAGGAGGCTGAGAAATTTATCCAGAGCCACCCGCAATCGGTTGTATCCGCCTACCTGCTAGACCGCTATTTCATCCAGCAGGCACATCCGGATATCGAACACATCACGAAACTTATCAAACCGCTGAGCGGAAACGTAAAAGACAGCCGCATACTCAGTGTCGCCATGAAGTCACTTCCCGCAAAGGACTTGTCAACGATTACCCACCTGAGCTACTACTCTTGCAAGGACCGGAAAGGGAAATACATTTCCTGGAACAGCAATGACAAGCATGACTATACCTTGGTCAATTTCTGGGCCAGCTGGAGTCCGAACAGCCTGACAAAACGCAAAGAACTGGAAATACTGGTTGATTCCTTGCCCAAGAATACCTTAAAAGTCTTGAATATATCACTGGACCTCCAGAAAGAACAATGGCTCAATGCCTGCAAACCAGACACGACCTCCTGGATAGAAACCTGCGATTTCAAAGGATGGGAAAACCAACTGGTCAAGCAGCACCATATAGACCGGCTTCCCGCCAACATCTTGGTTGACAAAAACCGGAAAATCATCGGAACCGATTTAACCGGCGAAATGATCAAGCAAAAGATCAAAGAGAAACAGGACGAAAAAAAGAATGAAAAAGAAAAGAAAGCATAAAATAACGATTCAATAGGGAGAAAAACTTCTCCCTATTGTCGTTTATACCTTTATAGTAAAATGTATAAACGACATGTTAGTAAAACTTTATACAGCGGCGGTACAAGGTATCGACGCTACACTCATCACCATTGAAGTGAACAGTTCACGCGGAATCAAATTCTTCCTGGTAGGACTTCCGGATTCTGCTGTCAAAGAAAGCCACGAACGCATCATCTCTGCCCTCCGCGTAAACGGTTACCGCTTTCCTTCCTGCCAGATTATCGTCAATATGGCCCCTGCAGATATCCGCAAAGAAGGAGCCTCCTACGATCTTCCCCTGGCCATCGGTATTCTGGCCCTCACTGAAACCGTAAAAGCCGATTTGTTGGACCAGTACCTGATCATTGGAGAACTGAGCCTGGACGGCAGTCTGCAACCCATCCGTGGCGCTCTTCCCATTGCAATCACCGCCCGTGCACAAGGATTCAAGGGCCTCATCCTCCCTCAGCAGAATGCCCGTGAAGCAGCCGTTGTCAATAACCTCGATGTATATGGAGCCCAAAACATCACCGAAGTCATCGGTTTCTTCAACGGCGAAACAACTTTAACACCAACTGTTGTGAATACCCGTGAAGAATTCTTTTCCCATCAGGAAGAAGTTCTGTTCGATTTTGCCGATGTAAAGGGACAGGAAAGTGTCAAACGGGCATTGGAAGTAGCGGCGGCAGGCGGACATAACCTGATTATGGTCGGACCTCCGGGCAGCGGAAAATCCATGATGGCCAAACGCCTCCCCGGCATTCTACCTCCCCTATCCTTGGGAGAAAGCCTGGAAACAACCAAAATACATTCGGTAGCCGGGAAACTGACCAAAGGTAGCTCGCTCATCGCTACCCGACCGTTCCGAAGCCCACACCACACCATCTCTCAAGTAGCAATGGTAGGCGGAGGAGCGACTCCCCAACCTGGTGAAATCAGTCTGGCTCACAACGGAGTCCTGTTCCTCGACGAACTTCCGGAATTCAATCGAAGCGTACTGGAAGTCCTGCGCCAACCTCTGGAAGACCGGCACATCACCATCTCCAGAGCCCGATATACGTTGGAATATCCGGCCAGTTTCATGCTGATAGCTTCCATGAATCCATGCCCTTGCGGCTATTACAACCACCCGACTCGCCCCTGTGTCTGCAACACCGGGCAGGTACAACGCTATCTCAACAAGATTTCCGGTCCGTTATTGGATAGAATAGACATCCAGATTGAAATCGTACCGGTTACTTTCGAAAAAATGTCCGGACAGGAACGGGGAGAATCCAGTGCCTCCATCCGTGAGCGGGTCATCCATGCCCGCCAGATACAGACTGAACGCTTTGCCCACATTCCGGACGTACACTGCAATGCACAGATGACTTCCAAACTGCTGCATCAATATGCCCAACCCGATACACATGGACTTGAACTGCTACGGAACGCCATGAACCGTCTCAACTTATCCGCCCGTGCATACGACCGTATCCTGAAAGTAGCCCGAACCATTGCCGATCTGGATGGAAGCCCCCAGATACAAACCGGCCATCTGGCAGAAGCCATCAGCTACCGCAACCTGGACCGGGAGAACTGGGCGGGATAAACCTCAACAAAAGCACCATCAGGAAACACAAGTAAAATGGAAATCAGAAGGGTATGTTTCATCTTTTTGTTACATTTACGAAACATAAAACCGACACTTTTATAAGATTAAAAAACGTAACTTATGAAGAAACTTATCATCAGTATTTTTACTCTCTGCATGGGAATGCTTGGCATGCAGGCACAGACCTTACAATTCAATTCCAACAAGAAATTCAAGATTGTCCAGTTTACCGATGTACATTGGGTACCCGGAAATCCGGCCTCGGAAGAAGCTGCCGAACGTATGAACGAAATACTGGATGCAGAAAAGCCTGATCTAGTCATTTATACCGGCGACCTGATTTTCGCCAAACCTGCGGCCGAAGGGTTGGACAAGGCACTGGAACCTACCATCTCCCGCCACATTCCGTTTGCCGTCACCTGGGGAAACCACGATGACGAACAGGATATGACCCGTACGGAGTTATCGGAATATGTAGAAAAGAAAAACGGATGCCTGAACACCCGGACCGAAGGCATTTCCGGAGTCAGCAATTTCGTCCTGCCTGTTCAAGCTTCCACTGGAAATACCGAAACAGCCGTACTTTATATCTTCGACAGTAACACCTATTCATCGCTGAAACAGATTAAAGGATACGACTGGATAAAGGCAGACCAGGTAGAATGGTACCGCAAGGAAAGCGCCGCATTCACTGCCCGTAACGGTGGAAAACCCCTACCGGCCATGGCTTTCTTCCATATCCCGTTCCCGGAATACAACCAGGCTGCCCAGAACGAAAATGCCTTGCTGATAGGAACCCGCAAGGAAAAAGCCTGTGCACCGGCCATCAATACCGGTCTGTATGCCGCCATGCTGAATGCCGGTGATGTCATGGCCACCTTCGTCGGTCATGACCATGTGAACGATTATGTGGTCGACTGGAACAATATTCTGCTAGGCTACGGACGCTTTACAGGAGGCAAAACCGTCTACCACGACATTCCGGGAGGCAACGGCGCACGTGTCATCGAGCTCCAAGAAGGAGAAAGAAGCTTCAAGACCTGGATACGTCTGAAAGGAGGCAAGGTAATCAACCTTGTCACTTATCCGACAGACTTCGCCCGCGGAGAATAAGAACCGATTATTTCTATAAACGAAGAGCCGTATCATGCCTCATGCGCCAGGGATATGATACGGCTTTTTTCTGACAATTTGGGAATAAACAAAACAAGAGAATGTCTGGAATGTTTATTTCCATATCCCATCGGATACAAACCTTTCGATTTGATTCATAAAATCAAAATTTATCAAGCAGCTAAAAAACAGAAATATGCAGGGAAAAAATAATTTTGTCTAGTCAAAAAGCAGAAAACGCCTAGGAAGATGAATGAGAATGAACGTTTATGCTGAAAAAAGCATCAAAAGGAAGGGTATAGAACGCTAACTGATACGAATCGGACGATATTCCTGAATGTTCCCAAAGAAAGTATCTACGCCTTATCGGAATCACCAAGATAACAAATCATTCAAGAAACGATACCGAGCATTGGTAAATAAGGGAACTGATAACAATGAAAGCGCCGGTTAAGAAAGCAATATCCGGCGGGCACCTACGTAACGTTTGGCATAATAAGGTTCGTCCGAAGAAGAGATGCGGATGCCTGTGCGGCTGGCATGAATGAAAGAGAAAGTACCGGTAGACGGATTCACATCGGTTACAATCCCAACATGCCCAATTGAAGTGGATGAAGAACGTGAGCCTCCGAAAAAGACCAGATAGCCTTTCTGCAAATCGTTACAACTGCTCACCTCTACTCCCTCTGTAAACTGGGAACGGGAAGAACGGGTCAACTGGATGTTTTCTTTCTTAAACACGTAAGTAGTAAAACCGGAACAGTCGAAACCGACTTTCGGATTCATACGTCCGCTACGATAGGGAACACCGATGTATTTCATCGCTACCTTTACAATATCATGTCCGGTCACTGAAGTGGAATCTGCAGAAGTGGAAGTCTGAGCAGAAAGCGGCAAGCCAAAAATACCGGCCAAACAGAAGAGCAAAGTAGCGATAACGTATCTCATGCGGTTATTTACAATCGTTTATAGGGTTATACATCTCATTGAACTGTGTCACAAATTTATTAATTAATTATTCGCACAACAACCAGTTTTACAACTTTTGGCAGGTTCAATTTTCCGCACAACTACATTAAATTCCTGGCTAAACAGCTATAAATTAAAAACATAAGCATATCCGAAACAAATACCCGTCTCATATTGTATTCATTTTTTTTAAGATATATCTTCCTCTTCAATCTTAAAAAGAAATGTTCAGTTTTATTTCCAAACATTTTTGTAAAGCAATCCGCTCCCCCCTATAGCCACTTCGTCAGCAGGAAAACAACCCGCTGAGAATAAACGCGTTTAATGGATGAATCCATATATTGAATAAGGAGTTTATTCACAGAAATACAAACAGCCATTCGATGCAACCCGGTTCTGTAATATTTTATTAACAGAATTCACATCGTTTCTTTACCCCGCAGTTATCTCCCCGTAATGCAGCCGGTCTATTTTTGTGAAAAATTCATAATCAATCTATAATTAGCATGACAACAAAAGGTAAACAGATTTTATTACTACTCTGCGCATTATTTTGTTCTATCCAACTATCCGCACAAGATAACAGAGCCGTAATATCAGGAATTGTAACAGATGAAACGGGAATGGAGGTTATCGGTGCCGCCATCCAGGTAAAGAACGAATCAACCGGTTTCCAGACCGGATCTATCACCAATGAAAAAGGTGAATATACCATCAAGCAGCTCCCTTTGGGCTCTCCCTATACGGTCAGTATCTCGTATGTAGGTTATGGCGACCAGAAGAAAACCGGTTATACCCTCAACCAAGGCGACCTGCTCCGTGTCGACTTTCAATTGAAAGAAGAGAGCGTAGTGATGGAAGCCGTCGAAGTAGTTGCCAACTCTCTTAAAAACAGTATCGCAACAACAGGAGCAGCCACTTCCGTAACAGAAAGAGACCTGGAGAAACTTCCTGTCAACGGACGAAACTTCACCTCTCTGGTAGACCTATCTCCATTAAGTACCGGCTCCAGCCTGTCGGGACAGCTTGCCTCTTCTACCAACTATACCATAGACGGTATGACGGCAAAGAACCCAACTTCCGGAGGAAGTACTACCAGCCGTAACGGAGTGCCTTACGCCATTTCGATGGAAGCCATCCGGGAATTTAAGGTAGTCACCAACCAATACGATGTAACCAACGGACGCGCCGGCGGTGGAACAGTCAGTACGGTTACCAAATCGGGTACAAATACCTTGACCGGTAGTGCATTTACATTTGCACGGGCCAACTGGCTTTCCAGCCCATACGATATCCGTGGAAACAAACGCAACAACGACTTCTCGACTTACCAGTTCGGCGCTTCGCTGGGAGGAGCCTTGATTAAGGACCGTGCACATTTCTTCATCGCTTGGGACCATCAGGCTGATTCACGTCCGTTATACATCGCCGATATCCAGAGTGCCGCCGACGAGAAACGATACAGCCTGACCAGTGATGTACGCGACCGCTTCCTGCAGATTGCACGCGACAAATATGGAGTATCTTCCAATCCCCAGTTCGGAGCTTTCGACAAGACGCAGAGTACTGACGCCGTATTCGCACGCCTCGACTGGCAAATCAATGCAACCAATCTGCTTACATTCACCGACAACTTCGTGAATGATATGAACAACATGGGATTAGGAGACAATACAGCCATCAATTTATATGAAACCTACGGCGATGTACACTCACTGAACAACAGTGCCATGGCTACTCTCCGTTCGGTAGTCGGTCCTAAAGGTACCAATGAACTGAAATTACAACATCTTTATACCCTGGAAGAGTCAATGCCGGGTAAGGAACTTCCATCATCCAACATTCCACGTGCAATTGTAAGCAATGTGGAATCACAGATTGACGGCAAGACAGCTACCACCAGCATCCAATTGGGAGGTCAACGCTACTGCCCGGAAAATTTCTACAACCATGTCCTTCAGGTAGTCGATAACTTCTACTATAACACAAACAAAATCAATTATACGTTCGGAGCAGACTTCATGTATACACACATGAACTCCCGTTACGGTAGCGAGACAAACGGACGCTTCTACTTCAACGGAATGGACGCTTTCGAAAACCTGGAGCCGTACCGCTACGTCCGGGAACTGTACTTGACCGAGGACGACCGTGTAAAGCAGAACATTCTGAATGCGGGAGTCTATGCACAGATGCAGACAAAATTGTTCTCCGGATTCGAAATGATAGCCGGATTACGTCTTGACAACGCCACTTACTTCAATAAAGGGACCTTCAACCAGACCGTATACGATGAACTGGGATTGAGAACCGACAACGGACTCTCCACGTTCCAGATTCAACCCCGTCTGCAGTTTACCTGGGACATAAACGATAAACATAAAGACATTATCCGTGCAGGTGCCGGTATCTTCGCTTCCGATATCAACAACTACGCCATGATCAATAACATGGTATTCGACGGTACCCGTACCGCTTCTCTGGATATCACGCTGGACCAGAAAGCTGCCAACTATGCAGAAATGCTGAACCTCATCAGACCGGATTTCCCTTCTTACCGTAAGGATCCTTCTACCGCACCGGGAGCCGAACTTTTCAACAATCCGAATGTAGAAAAACTTTCCACCATCAACATGAACGGAGCCGATTGCAAAGTTCCGGTCATCTACAAAGCCAACCTGTCATATACCCACTTCTTCAGCGACCGTCTGAAAATGAGTGTAGCCGGATACATGACCCTGGGACGCAACAACTACATGTATGTAGACCGCAATATGGTAGATGACCCTTATTTCCGCATCGAAGCAGAAGGAAACCGAGGAGTGTATGTCCCGGCCAACACCATCAATGAGAAAGGTGTAGCAGACTGGAAAGAAGGCAGAAAGACGGACCAGATAGGACGTGTACTCGAAATGGTCAGCGATGGTAAAGTCAACCAGTTCGCCTTCGTCATCGACGGAACCTGGAGATACTTCAAGGATGGCGAAATCTCTTTCAGCTACACCTGGAACGATACGAAAGACAATACTTCCTACAACGGAAACGTAGCCAATTCTGCCACACTTTCACAAATGGTAATCGATGACCCGCGCGACTTGAGCCGGATGACTTATTCCAACAACCAGTTCCGCCATAAAGTAGTGATTTACGGTACTGCTCCCACATTCTGGGGAATCAGCGTAGGTGCCCGCTTCTCCGGCATCGGAGGTACACGCTACTCCATGATAGTAGGCGGAAACGTGAACGGCGATTTTGTTGACTCAAACGACCTGGCCTTCATCTATGACCCGAATGATCCTAATACACCACAATACCTGAAAGACGGTATCAACAATATCCTGAGCAATCCGGATGTAGAAGAAAGCACCAAAGATTATATCCGGAAAAGTTTCGGCAAGGTAGCCGAACGCAACGGAGGTGTCAACGGATTCTACGGTACACTCGACTTACGCCTGGCCAAGAAATTCAAACTTTACAAGAAACATAACCTGGAACTGTCTGTCGATATATTCAACGTACTGAACATGCTGAACAAGGACTGGGGAGCCGGACATAACCTGGGTACCCAGAAAATCTACACCATCAAAGGTTTCGATCAGGACAAGAAAGAATACGTCTACAACGTCAATGCAAACACCGGTGTTTCTAATCTGAACGGCACTCCGTATCAGGTACAAATCGGATTAAGATACGCATTCTGACAAAATCTCCCTGTTCATCCGAAATTACTTGGATGAACAGGATTTATTCATTACCTTCAAAAAAACATTGAGTTGAATTTTCAAAATCATGTAACTTATGAAAAAGATATTACTTATTTGCCTGATGGCCTTCCACGTTTTATCCAGTTATTCACAAACCCGTATCATTGCCCACCGCGGCTTCTGGAACTGCGACGGGTCTGCACAGAACTCCATTACAGCCTTGAAGAAAGCCAGCCAGATACCTGTATACGGATCTGAATTCGATGTTCTGATGACTTCCGACGGTACATTGGTAGTCAATCATGATGACGTCATCGGCTCGGACACCATCAATCTTACACCTTATGCCCGCATCAAAGAAACGAAATTGAACAATGGCGAGACACTCCCTCTCCTTTCGGATTACCTGCAAGCCGGAAAGCAACTTCCAGAAACACAGTTAATCCTCGAAATCAAGCCTCATCTGACCAAGGAACTGGAGGACCATGCTGTAGCAGCCATTGTAAAGATGGTAAATGAAATGGGACTGGAAAAACAGGTAGAATACATTTCATTCAGTATGAATATCTGTGAACAACTGGTCAAACTGTCTCCGACATCAGAAATAGCCTATTTAAAGAGTGACATTGCCCCATCCGTTATCCGGGAAAAAGGACTGACAGGAATCGACTATTACTACAAAGTTTTCGACAAACATCCGGAATGGGTAGAGGAAGCTCACAAAGTGGGTCTGAAAGTCAATGTCTGGACAGTAAATGAAACGCCGGACCTACAGAAAATGCTCGATTTGAAAGTGGACTTCATTACCACCGACCACCCGGTAGAAGCCAAGGAACTAGCCAGTAAATAAGCCGATTGAGGGATTCACATCTTTTTCATCGGATAGAAACAACAGCGTAATACAGGACGGATACTTTTGCAATGAACAATTAAAGGTAAGGAGAACACTATGAAGAAGATTTTTTTAGGATTTCTAACAGCATTGTCCATCTGCACATCTATCCACGCAGAAAACGTAAGTAGCAACGAAACGACAGAGAATGAACATTCTACTGTAAAAGTGTTGGTAATAGGTCTGCATGACAACGTAAGTTCCAATTATTTCCCGGAGAGCATGATTACGGAAGAAACCGGCATACCGGAAGAAAGTATAGACAGTACCTACAACCAGATCATCACCAGAAACATCATCGAAACCAATAAAGATAAACACATCGTCTTTATTGATTCCAAAGGACTGGACGGTATCGGAAACATGATTAACGACATCACACTGACCGGAAACAACGAAGAACAGTATGCCGACCTAAGCCACATTGAAAGCAAGGATTATCATAACCTGCTGGACAATGCGCATGCCGATTACCTGTTGATACTTAACCAGCATTACCTGAAATGGCAAGAAAAGCCTTTGCGTACATTATTCCACTTCGTAAGCTACTCGTTATTTGACAAAAGCCAGCAGGAAATTACCAAAGGAAACAACTACTTTACTTGCATGAATCTGGAAAAAGCCGACAAACTAATGAAAGCCAGCAAAAAGAGCTCATCTAAAATAGCCCTTAGCATTACCAAAAACATTGACAGGTAAAAGAAACCGTCAAATCATTACAGCCCGTACAAACAGTACATAAACTGTCTGTACGGGCTGGATTGTTTTTGTCTGTCACAACCTTCGGAAGTACCCTATTTTCTGGAACTTATACGTAAATCTGCATCATAGCACCGTTCCGTCGGCAGCCACCTTGACCTTGACTTCGCGTTCGCCCCGTTCCAATTCTATCAGGTAATAAGACGCTGAAGGAGTCTCCACAAAATCGGCGTCATCCAAGCGGTAATCCGGATATTGTGCCAACGCTGCATTCTTCACTACCTCAGGAACCTCAACCAAACGGATGTCCCAGGAAGTCATCACCCAGTTTCCGTCCAGGTCGAATATCACTTCCTTACCACGGCCGTCGTGTACGATATCCACCTCATAACCGTTCGCTTCACGGTCTACCTCTATGATGCGGGCTCCCGGATAACGCTCATTCAGAAAGTCTGAAAATTGTCCACTGTTAATGCCCGGTAAATAGTCAGAGCCTCCATGACTTCCTTCACCTGTACCGGTTTCTTCCCTCACCAACACTCCATCGGCGGCATAGTACAAATACATCTCCTGGCTATATTGTTCCACTTCGATGACATACACTACCTCCATCTCCAGACGTTCTACCATATCCACATCTTCTATTTCCCATGTGGCATATGTACTGGCTCTGAAAGCCGTCTGTACCGCATCAGGCAAATCAGTAAAACGTATTTCTGTTTCTGTCAGCTGCCAGATACCTTCTGGTGTAAACCAGGCTGATTTCTCCCAACCATCTTCATAAAAATCGGCTACGTAATAACCGTACTCGATTTCCCATTCTACACGTGTAGCGTTAGGATATTTATCAGCAAGAGAACCGGTCAATTCAACTGGTACGACACTCAGGTCATCATCGTCATCACAACCTTGTAACATCCATGCCGACACACCCAGAGTCAACATAGCAAAAAACATCTTCAATTTCATAATCTTGGCTCTTTTTTTAAAATCATTGTTCGAGAAAAGGACCTTCCGTTTCCGTACCCGGTCCTGGAATATAATGCCAAAGGTAAAAGGCAAATCTGAAAAGAATTGGGAAAAATTCCGGAAAAGCCTTATCTTTGCCACATTATTTATCAGACATGTAAAGAATAATCAATATGGACAAGAAATTTAAGCGAACAACCGTCACTTCAGCGCTGCCATATGCCAACGGACCTGTACACATCGGTCACCTGGCAGGCGTGTATGTCCCGGCTGACATTTACGTGCGTTACCTGCGTCTGAAGAAAGAAGAAGTCCTGTTCATCGGAGGTTCCGACGAACACGGTGTACCTATCACCATCCGTGCCAAGAAAGAAGGCATTACTCCGCAGGATGTAGTAGACCGTTACCACACCCTGATTAAAGACTCATTCAAGGAATTCGGTATTTCTTTCGATGTTTACGGACGTACTACTTCGGAAGTACATCATAAAACATCTTCCGACTTTTTCCGCAAATTGTACGATAAAGGCGAATTCATCGAAAAGACTTCCATGCAGTATTACGATGAAGAAGCACACACATTCCTGGCCGACCGCTACATCACCGGTGAATGCCCCCGCTGTCATGCCGAAGGTGCTTACGGTGACCAGTGCGAAAAATGTGGAAGCACACTCTCACCAACCGAACTGATTAATCCGAAAAGTGCTATCAGCGGAAGCAAACCGGTCATGAAAGAAACCAAGCACTGGTACCTGCCTCTCGACAAGCATGAAGGTTGGTTGCGTAAATGGATTCTGGAAGACCACAAGGAATGGCGCCCGAACGTATATGGGCAGTGCAAGAGCTGGTTGGATATGGGTCTGCAGCCACGCGCCGTAAGCCGTGACCTGGACTGGGGTATCCCCGTACCAGTAGAAGGAGCCGACGGCAAAGTACTGTATGTATGGTTCGACGCACCTATCGGCTATATTTCGAATACCAAGGAACTACTGCCAGATTCATGGGAAAAATGGTGGAAAGACCCTGAAACCCGTCTGGTGCACTTCATCGGAAAAGACAATATCGTATTCCACTGCATCGTATTCCCGGCCATGCTGAAAGCGGAAGGAAGCTACATTCTGCCGGACAACGTACCGAGCAATGAATTCCTGAACCTGGAAGGCGACAAGATTTCCACTTCACGCAACTGGGCCGTATGGTTGCACGAATACCTGCAGGATTTCCCTGGCAAACAGGATGTACTCCGCTACGTACTGACCGCCAATGCTCCGGAAACCAAAGATAACGATTTTACTTGGAAAGATTTCCAGGCACGCAACAACAACGAACTGGTAGCCGTTTACGGTAACTTTGTGAACCGCGCCCTGGTACTGACCCATAAATATTTCGACGGAAAGGTTCCTGCCTGCGGCGAACTGACTGATTATGACAAGGAGACTCTGAAGGAATTTGCCGACGTCAAGGCCGAAGTGGAAAAATTGTTGGATGTATTCAAATTCCGTGACGCCCAGAAGGAAGCCATGAACCTGGCACGTATCGGAAACAAATACCTGGCCGACACCGAACCATGGAAACTGGCAAAGACCGACATGGACCGCGTAGCCACTATCCTGAATATTGCCCTGCAACTGGTAGCCAACCTGGCCATCGCCTTCGAACCGTTCCTGCCGTTCAGTTCAGACAAATTGCGCCACATGCTGAATATGGAATCCTTCGAATGGGAGCAGCTGGGACGCACAGACCTGCTGGCAGCCGGCCACCCGCTGAATAAGGCCGAACTGCTGTTCGAAAAGATAGAAGACAGTGTCATCGAGGCTCAGGTACAGAAACTGCTGGATACCAAGAAAGCCAACGAAGCCGCCAATTACAAGGCCAACCCTATCAAACCGATCATTTCGTTCGAAGACTTCGAAAAGCTGGATATCCGTGTAGGTACCGTACTGGAATGCCAGGCTGTGCCTAAGATGAAAAAGCTGCTCCAGTTCAAGATAGCCGACGGGCTGGAAAATCGTACCATCGTAAGCGGTATCGCCCAACACTACAAACCGGAAGAACTGGTAGGCAAACAGGTACTGTTCATCGCCAACCTGGCACCGCGTCAGTTCAAGAACGGTCTGGTAAGCGAAGGAATGATTCTGAGTGCCGAAAACTTCGACGGTTCACTGGCCGTTACTTCCCTGCTGCGTGAGGTTAAACCAGGTAGCGAAGTGAAGTAATTATCTATACAGACATACATTCATTCACAGAGACGCAAAGGCACAGACAGTTCCGGTCCACCCGGATGCCGGCCTCTGTGTCTCTGTGCTTTATTCCCGATTCTATGGCAGAGCAATCATTGAAAGACAAGACCGCAAAAGGACTTCTATGGGGCGGAATCAGCAATGGGGTACAGCAACTGCTGAACCTGATATTCGGTATTTTCCTGGCCCGCATTCTGACACCGGCCGATTACGGAATGGTAGGTATGCTGGCTATCTTTACCGCTATTGCCGGAACACTCCAGGACAGTGGCTTTACCAGCGCCCTGGCCAATAAGAAAGAAGTTACTCATCGCGACTACAACGCGGTCTTCTGGTTCAGTTTCCTGACCGGAATCACCCTTTACATCATCCTGTTTTTCAGTGCCCCGCTCATTGCAGCCTACTACCGGCAACCGGACCTGATACCACTGGCACGGTTCACATTTCTGGGATTTGTCATTTCCAGCAGTGCAACGGCCCACAGTGCCTACCTGTTCCGTAACCTGATGGTAAAACAGAAAGCCATCGCCCAGATTCCGGCACTGGTCATATCGGGTACGGTCGGTATCCTCATGGCCTACAACGGCATGTCCTACTGGGGCATCGCGACCCAAAGTCTGGTATACATTGCAATCATCAATCTCTGTTTCTGGTACTTCTCGCCGTGGAGACCTACTTTCCACTTGGATTTCCGCCCGTTGAAAGAGATGTTCGGATTCAGTAGCAAAGTCCTGTTGACCAATATCTTCATACAGACCAACAACAATATCTTTTCTGCTATCATCGGACGACTCTTCCTGCCTAAGGATGTAGGGTTCTACACCCAAGCCAACAAGTGGAACACGATGGGCGCTTCCTTGATAAGCGGTACCATCAACAGTGTAGCACAGCCTGTTCTGGCACAGATTACAGACAACAGCAACCGCCAGCAGGCGGTTTTCCGTAAAATGCTCCGCTTCACTTCTTACCTGGCTTTTCCAGCCATGTTCGGATTGGCACTTATCGCTCCGGAGTTCATCCACCTGGCCATCAAGGATAAATGGATGCCTTGTGTACCTATTCTTCAGACACTCTGCATCTGGGGGGCTTTCCTGCCTATCACCACCCTCTGCTCCAACCTGGTCATCAGCCAAGGGAAATCGAACATCTACATGTGGAATACCATCGCCATCGGAGTCCTGCAGGTATTAGCTGTACTTCTTATCCACCGCTCAGGTATCTATTACATGATTCTGATGTATACCTGCATCAATATAGGCTGGTTGTTCATCTGGTACTACTTTGTACATCGGGAAATAGGACTTCGCTTTCTGGATGCGGTAAAAGATATCGCCCCGTTTGCCGGGACGGCCCTTATAGCCATGGGAATCAGCTTCATAATAACACGACCCATCACGTCAGAATGGCTCCTGATGATAAGTAAAATCCTGATAGCCGCCTCTGTCTACCTAGCCATCCTATGGGTGTCCCGCTCCCGTATCCAGCAGGAAACACTGCGGTACCTGTTCAAGAAAAAATAAACTATGCCTATGGTCAGTGTCATCATTCCTTTATATAACGGTGCAGCCTACATCGAACGGAGCATACGTTCTGTATTGAACCAAACTTTCCAGGAATTCGAAATCATAGTGGTAGACGACGGTTCGACAGACGACGGTCCCCAACGGGTAGCCACATTCAACCTCCCGTCCATCCGTCTAGTCCGACAACCCAACGGAGGAGTATCAACAGCACGAAACACCGGTATCCGTGAGGCCCGGTACGGACTGGTCGCTTTTCTGGATGCAGACGACGAATGGATGCCCGACCACCTGGAGACCATCATCCGGCTGTATCATACTTTTCCTCAGTGTGGCGTGTTCGGAACTTCCTATTATTTCCTGCGGGAGGGTGAAAAGCCACGGCTTCCCATCATACCCGAAAGGTTCCACTTCACAGGAGAAGACGGGGTACTCGACAACTATTACGAATTGGCGTCGGGAACAGATTTCCCGATGCAGACCAGCGCATATGCCGTCAGAACAGAGATCATCCGGTCTATCGGCGGGTTTCCTGTAGGCATACCATCCGGTGAAGATATCCTAACCCTGGCACGTCTGCGGGCTGTATGCGAATTTGCCTATAGCCGGAAACCGACATCCATCTATTACCTGACCACCGGCAACAACAAAAGCCACCGTCCTATCCTGAAGAATGACCCGCTGGATGCCATGTTCGACAAGATTTACCGGCAGGCAAGTCAGAAACCAGGAATCCGCCTGTTCTTGTCCTCGTGGCACAAACGCCGCATGTCGGGAGCCATCCTGGCCCACAAATATGGATTGGGAATGCGGGAATTCTGGAAAGCTTTTTGTATCTTGCCCTTCCAAAAGAAACTATATACCTCGCTGCTGGTAACCCTGTTTGCCAGCATGACAGGAATGAGCCTGTACGAAATCAATAAACGCCTGAAACAACCGGGCAGCAAAGAAACGGATTAAACCATAGAATGACATGAAACAACCGGTCGACTATATCACCACCTGGTTCTATAAGGAATCAAAGGATGAAGCCAGCTTCTACCCTCAGCTGGGACAAAAAGGAAGTTCCTCACTTGTACACTCCATCTATATGCAGATACAGGTTCCTTTCTTTGTGACCTTCAAGCATTACAATCCGGATGCCCGATGTATCTTCTTTACAAACCTGACCCTAGAAGATTTACCCGATTATCTTATCCGGTTATTCCGGAAATTGAACGTCGAGACGGTGACTCTTCCTTACAGTTGCAAACCACCAAAGGGCTGGTATACGGCTTGGCAGAACCAGTTTTACCTGTATGATATCCTGAAATATATGGGGAACCGGATGGGAGAAGAAGATACCTTGTTGGTAAGCGATGCCGACTGCCTGTGCCATACTTCCCTGACTCCGCTCTTCGAGGAGGTCCGGAAAAACGGAAGTGCCCTATATGAATTCATAACCGACAGGAAACACATCATCAACGGTATCACCTTACCTCAAATGGAAGAACTATACCGAAACTGCTACGGCAAGACAGAAACAAGCCCGATAACCTATTACGGGGGAGAGTTCGTAGCCTTCCGGAAAGACATAATCGACCGGCTTAATACGGCCTTTCCAGAATTATGGGCTTTCAACCTCAAGTATGGTCAACAACATCCGTTTAAGCTGAACGAAGAAGCCCATCTGCTGAGTCTGCTGGCCGAACACCTGAACATCCGGAATGCAATCGCCAACCGATACGTAAAACGTATGTGGACCACCCCACATTTCAATAATGTACAACCGAATGACGAAAATTTTCCCGTATGGCACTTACCCTATGAAAAGAAACGGGGACTTTATCAACTCTATAAGTTGATAGGAAAAGACAGCGACATAACGAACGAAAACGTATTCTGGCAGAAAGCAGGCAGCTACACCGGCATTCCCTGCATCAACCTGAAGAAACGAATCAGAGACAGACTGACTACCCTGTGGATGAAACTTAAATAAATGCTACCGTATATACAACCATCATGATGAAAATACTGACTATTATTGTCTCCTATAACTTTGAACCTTGGATAGACCGGTGTCTAGGAAGTTTGAAAGCATCCTTACAGCCAACAGATACGCTTGTCATCGACAACGGTTCGAGTGACCGGACCGTGGAAATCCTCCGGAAAAACTATCCCGAAATACGGCTGATAGCAAACCATGCCAATCTGGGGTTCGGTAAAGCAAACAACATTGGCATGCAGATAGCCTTGAAAGAGGATTACGATGCCGTATTCCTACTCAACCAGGATGCGTGGATAGACCCTAAGACCTTAGGCAGCCTGGCCCAAGAATCCCTCAGACATCCGGATTACGCCATCCTTTCTCCTGTCCATCTGAACGGTAACGGAACAGAACTGGAAAAAGGGTTCGCCTCGTATGTACAGGTAAGCAGCCGGAACAACCTGCCTGCAGAAAACAGACTCACGGAATGTCCTTTCATCAATGCAGCCTTCTGGTTTATCCCTACCGGAATTCTGAAGAAGACAGGAGGCTTTTCCTCCTTGTTCTATCATTATGGCGAAGACAAAGACTATGCCAATCGCATACATTTCCATGGCTACCGGATAGGTTATCTGCCTACTGTCTTCGGGTGTCACGACCGTGAATTCCGGAAAGTATCGCTGGAAGGGTTCTTACGGGCCGAACGTGTATACCTGCTCTCGGAATATGCCAATATTAATTATGGCTTCATACAGGCATTCGCCTACGGTGTACTGGCAGGAATAAAGAAGTTGGTAATAGCCTTGCTGAAAGGGAACTGGACACACGCCAAAGGATATGCAGGTATTGTGTCCGGATTACTCTGCCAGACTCCTGCTATCTGCCGTATCCGTAAACAAACCAAGCAGTCTTATCCTAATTTTCTGATGTCATGACTTACGCCCCTATCCTCCTGTTTGTCTACAACCGACCGGAACATACCCACCGGTTGATTACCTCACTGCTAGCCAACCGCGAAGCAGCCGAAAGCCCGTTGATTATTTATGCTGACCAGGCACGAAATGAAACAGACCGTCTCCATGTGGAGGAAGTGAGAACATACCTCCGCTCCTTGAAAGGATTCGGGAACATTACCCTAGTAGAACGCACCGAGAATTGGGGATTAGCACGGAACATCATTGACGGAGTAACCACCCAACTGGCCCGATACGGACGGGTTATCGTCCTGGAAGACGACCTGGTAGTTTCTCCCTATTTCCTGCAATTCATGAATGAAGCCCTCGAAACCTACAAAGACGAGGAACGAGTGGGACATATCCAGGCCTGCGATTTCACACAAGACCCTTCACTGCCCGATACATTCCTCATCAAATGGACCGGTAGCTGGGGATGGGCCACCTGGGAACGTGCCTGGAAACATTTCAACCCGAACGGACAGGAACTGTTGGAAGAACTGGAACGTAGGAAACTGACCCGCACCTTCGATTTCAACGGAAACTATCCGTTCACCCGGATGCTCCGCCGACAGATAGCCGGTCTCAACAATTCCTGGGCTATCCGTTGGAACGCCAGCCTTTTCCTGGCCGATATTCTCTCGCTGAATGTCGGAAAATCATTGGTACAGAATACCGGATTCGACGGTAGCGGAACCAACTGCGGAGGAGGTAACCTGTATGGTTCTACCCTATGGAGCCAACCGCTTCCGGTAGTTCCCATCCGTCCCGTTACTGAAAACAAAGAAGCCCGAGAGGCTTTTGCCCGCTACTATCACCGGACCAACTGTTTCTGGGCCAAAGCTATCCGACGCATCAAACGTACATTACGAGGTGATTTTGGAGCATAAACAGATACTTTTTCACAGGAAACGTACAAATCTCAAAGAATTCGCTGTCCTGCGTTCAAGAAAAAAATCTACCTTTGCAAAAATTTAGAAAGCATGAGAGTAGTTATCATCAATACATCCGAACGGATTGGAGGGGCCGCCATCGCTGCCAGCCGTCTGGCAGAAGCGCTGAAGAACAGTGGCATCAAAGTCAAGATGCTAGTGCGCGACAAACAGACGGATCATGTGGGGGTAGTGGCACTGAAGAAATCATGGCGAAAAATCTGGCAGTTTGTCTGGGAACGGCTGATTATCTGGAAAACCAATCAGTTCAAAAGAGAAAACCTCTTTGCCGTAGACATCGCCAATACCGGTACCGATGTAACTTCTCTGCCGGAATTCCGTCAGGCAGATGTCATCCACCTGCACTGGATTAACCAAGGCATGCTTTCTCTGAAGGATATCCGGAAAATCGTAGAGTCAGGCAAACCCATCGTCTGGACCATGCACGACATGTGGCCCATTACCGGTATCTGTCATCATGCTGAATCCTGTACCCGATATACCGAACAGTGCCATACCTGTCCGTTGCTCCACAAAGGTCATAAGAACGACCTTTCCTACCGGGTATTCAACAAGAAAAAAGACATCTACCGAGATGCTAACCTGACATTTATCGCCTGTAGCCGTTGGCTGGAAGGATTGGCACAACAAAGCGTACTGACGCAAGGACATCCGGTAACAAACATACCCAACCCTCTCAACACAAATCTGTTCCGGCCATTGAATAAGATACAGGCACGACAGAAACTCTCCTTGCCGACTGACAAGAAGCTGTTACTGTTCAGTTCCATGAAGACCACCGATAAACGGAAGGGAATCAGCTACCTGGTTGAGGCATGCCGGTTACTTCAGAAACATCATCCGGATTTTGTCGGCCAACTGGGAGTCGTAGTGGTAGGAAAGTCTTCCCAACAGAACGAATCACTTTTCCCGTTCCCGGTATATTGTCTGGATTATGTGAAACAAGAAAAGGAATTGGCAGAAATCTATAATGCTACCGACCTGTTTGTTACTCCGTCACTGATGGAGAACCTGCCTAATACCATCATGGAAGCCATGTCATGTGGCATTCCCTGTGTCGGCTTCAATATCGGAGGAATACCACAGATGATTGATCACCTGCACAACGGCTATGTAGCCCAATATAAGTCGGCAGAAGACCTGGCCAACGGCATCTACTGGTCGCTGAATGAAAACAATTACGGAAGTCTGTGCGAACAGGCACGACGAAAGGCTGAAAGTACCTATTCCGAACAGATTGTTGCCATGAAATACATCCAAATCTATAACCAGATAACCGGAAAAAATGCATAACTTACATCACCTGCACCCCAAATTCTCCATCATTACCGTTACGTACAATGCCGGTAAAGTATTGGAAGATACAATCCAGAGTGTCATTACACAGACCTATAAAAACGTGGAGTACATTCTGGTAGACGGAGGTTCGACTGACAATACCCTCAGTATCATCAACCAGTACCGGAGTATGATTCAGCAGGTAATCAGTGAACCGGACCGAGGCTTGTATGATGCCATGAACAAGGGTATCAAGATGGCTACAGGAGACTATATCTGCTTTCTGAATGCCGGAGACGCATTTCACGAAGATGATACCTTGCAACAGATGGTACACTCGTTGACGGAGAATGCATTACCGGATGTATTGTATGGTGAGACAGCCATTGTAGACGAAGAAGGGCATTTTCTGCGTATGCGTCGGCTTTCAGCACCGGAACACCTGACCTGGAAAAGTTTCCAGCACGGGATGCTGGTCTGCCATCAGGCTTTCTTCGCCCGCCGGGACCGGGTAGAACCTTATGACCTCCGTTACCGTTTTTCGGCCGATTTCGACTGGTGCATCCGCATCATGAAAAAAAGTAAAGTTTTACACAATACACATCTGACTCTGATAGACTACTTGAACGAAGGCATGACCACACGCAATCATAAGGCTTCGTTGAAAGAACGCTTCCGCATCATGTGTAAACATTACGGATATCTCACAACCATCAGCCACCATATAGGATTCGTAGCACGACTGCTTTATAAGAAATAATCGGAAGGCCAACAAAAACATGCAAGCGTCCAAAAATGTTGTGAGCATCTTCCGAAGAAAATTTCCACCTAAACAACCGATGGTACACAACATAATAACACTGAAAAAACCTTTATTCGTCATGAATAATCGCAAGAAAAATCGTACCTTTGCACACAAATTATAGGTATAGTATGCAAGATATTAGAAACATTGCCATTATTGCCCACGTAGACCACGGTAAAACCACCCTCGTGGACAAGATGATGCTGGCGGGACACCTGTTCCGTAATGACCAGACTAACGGTGAACTGGTATTGGATAACAATGACCTGGAACGTGAAAGAGGTATAACAATCCTTTCGAAAAACGTTTCCATCAATTACAACGGTACAAAAATCAATATTATCGATACTCCGGGACACGCCGATTTCGGTGGTGAAGTGGAACGTGTGTTGAACATGGCCGACGGCTGTATCCTGTTGGTAGACGCCTTCGAAGGCCCGATGCCACAGACACGCTTCGTACTGCAGAAAGCACTTCAGATTGGATTGAAACCCATTGTCGTAGTGAACAAGGTAGACAAGCCGAACTGCCGTCCGGAAGAAGTATACGAAATGGTATTCGACCTGATGTTCAGCCTGAACGCTACCGAAGACCAGCTGGATTTCCCGGTATTGTACGGTTCTGCCAAGAACAACTGGATGGGTGAAGACTGGAAGACACCTACCGGAACCATCACTCCGCTGCTGGATGCCATCGTAAAATACATCCCTGCACCGAAACAGCTGGAAGGAACACCGCAGATGCTGATTACCTCACTGGACTACTCATCCTATACCGGCCGTATCGCCGTAGGACGTGTACATCGCGGTACACTTACCGAAGGTATGAACATCACGCTGGCCAAGCGTGACGGAACCATGGTGAAATCTAAAATCAAGGAAGTACATACGTTCGAAGGATTGGGCCGTAAGAAAGTAGAATCGGTTTCATCGGGTGATATCTGCGCCATCATCGGTATAGAAGGTTTCGAAATCGGTGATACTATCTGTGATTTCGAAAATCCGGAACCACTGCCACCTATCGCTATCGACGAACCGACCATGAGCATGCTGTTCACCATCAACGATTCTCCATTCTTCGGTAAGGAAGGTAAATACGTTACCTCACGCCACATTCAGGACCGTCTGATGAAAGAGTTGGACAAGAACCTGGCACTGCGTGTCCGCAAGACCGAAAACGAAGACGGAAAATGGATTGTATCCGGTCGTGGTGTATTGCACCTGTCTGTCCTGATTGAAACCATGCGTCGCGAAGGCTACGAACTTCAGGTAGGCCAGCCGCAGGTTATCTTCAAGGAAATCGACGGTGTGAAATGTGAACCGATTGAGGAACTGACCATCAGCGTACCCGAAGAATTTGCCAGCAAGATGATTGATATGGTAACCCGCCGTAAAGGTGAAATGGTTTCCATGGAAACACAAGGTGACCGTGTAAACATCGAATTCGATATGCCGTCACGCGGTATCATCGGTCTGCGTACCAATGTACTGACAGCCTCACAGGGAGAAGCCATCATGGCTCACCGTTTCAAGGAATACCAGCCTTACAAAGGAGATATCCCCCGTCGTACCAACGGCTCCATGATTGCCATGGAAAGCGGAACAGCTTTTGCATACGCCATCGACAAGTTGCAGGACCGTGGAAAATTCTTCATCTATCCGCAGGACGAAGTCTATGCCGGACAGGTAGTAGGTGAACACGTTCATGAAAACGACCTGGTCATCAATGTCACCAAGTCTAAGAAACTGACCAACATGCGTGCTTCCGGTTCGGACGAAAAGGCCCGTATCATTCCACCGGTTATCTTCTCACTGGAAGAAGCTTTGGAATACATCAAGGAAGACGAATACGTAGAAGTGACTCCGAAGAGCATGCGTATGCGTAAAGTCATTCTGGATGAGACCGAACGTAAACGTGCCAACAAGAACTAATTCATTCTTCTTATAAGACCATAAGAACAAGAGAGTGGAGAACTAAAAACATAAATTAAACTGTGTCAGCAAAGAGCAAAATAAAATGTTAACTTTGCTAACACAGTTTTTTTATGAAAGAAAAATTAGATTTTGAACGTATCAAGAACAAGGATATAGAACCGTTGAAAACAGGAAAGTCTTTATTGAGCAAGGAGGTATTTTTACCCCTTTATTGAAATACATATTGAATGCAGCTCTGGAAGTAAAATGGATACACATTGCCAAAAGAAAAGTGTCAAATCAGTAACCGTTGTAACTAAAAGATGTGGAAGCAGATTCAGACTCTCCGTTCCCACTCCCCATGACCGTAATTCAAGTTATGATTTCTAATTCATCAAGGAATAACAAACTAGGTAAAATTAAGTCGATGCTTCCTTTTGATGAAATAGCTGATGACCTCGGGATGACAAGAAAGAATCTGAAACCGAAGTTGAGACGAAAACCATCTTCACCCCAGAAGGTAAAGTGATACTAATGTTCCTAAAATATACACAGGATTAGGCTAACCGAATCTGATAGAAAAATTGAACAGCAATATTGACTACTAATTGTCCTGGCATGTGATAATTGACCCGCAGGATGGAACTCAGGCATCAAGATGTTACAGATCTCTTAACAGTAAAACAAAAAACTATATGAATGTCATTACTAGAATGCTCAGTAGCCGGACCATTTTAAGAGCAACAATATCAAGAAAAGTATGCAAGACCGGATTGTAAGCATCAGCGAACCATACGTAAGTCGATTGTTTAGGGAAAGGGAGTGAAGAATGTTGGACTCGAGTAAAAGTGCAACAATATCCTAGTTGACAGCCTTTCTTTTATTAAAAGACTGTCACTCAACGCATGTAATGAAAGTACGAAACAGATACCCATCTAAAGATGCATCGGAGGTTGTTCAGAATGGACGCAAAGGAACAGATATGCGAGTAATGATAACCATGACAACTGCAAGAGAAACGGAATACAGCCATCTCTCATAAAGAGGTAACTTCCAATCTGTAAGAATCAAAGGAATGACATCATACGCTTGGAATTGGCCAAGGCAAGGGCAACGAGAACAAAAAGTCCATTCGCCCCCCCAAAGAGCATTATGACTTAAAACTTATCAAAGCGAAGACAACACTAACGGAAATCCTGTACATTTTCATTGGCATTCACACTGCCAATATAATTCAACTTATCAGGAAAAAACAAATGAGGTAGTTTTTGCTACATAAAGTTACACACGAAAGTGTGGTCTTAAGGAATAGTGGCTCCAGTAATGACTAAAATGAAAAAATTGGTCCAAAAACAGAACCGATAATATAAAAATAATGATTCAGATTGGATAAACATAGGGATGTCAGCTAGTCGAATCAGACAAAATGAATTAAACGACAGTTCCTAATATAAAAAATATACTAAAGATTCGAAAAATAAAACACGCGCAATGGTAAAAGTGGCAATAAATATCACAACACAAAAACCAGATGATATGCAAAATTCCTGGAATCTCTTTTTATAAAACACAGCAAAACTACAAAATTCCTGCTTTTTCAGAAGGTTTATCAAGTTAAACTTGCAGATTTACATTATCTTTGCCCCATTATTTCAAACACTCAACCACCATGATGAAAGAATTCTTTCAACTGATGCGGCGCTTTGTTGCACCGTATAAAAAGTTCTTAGGATGGTCAATACTACTGAACGTATTGTCCGCCGTTTTCAACATCTTTTCTTTCTCGCTGCTGATTCCGATATTAAATATCTTATTCAAGACTGGAGAAAACAAAAATGTGTATCAGCTGATGGAATGGGGCAATGCAGATCTCAAAGATGTGGCTATCAACAATTTCTATTATTATACCACTCAATTGATTGACAGCTTTGGCCCCGCTACGACCTTGCTTTTTCTAGGTCTGTTCCTTTCAGGAATGACACTGCTGAAGACAGCCTGCTATTTTGGTTCATCGGCCATTATGATTCCCCTGCGAACCGGAGTAGTAAGAGATATCCGTATCCTGGTATACAAGAAAGTAATATCCCTCCCGTTAGGTTTTTTCTCAGAAGAACGGAAGGGTGACATCATTGCCCGCATGAGTGGAGATGTAAACGAAATAGAAACATCTATTACCAGCTCATTGGATATGCTGTTGAAAAATCCGATTCTGATTATTTCTTATTTTGCAACTCTCATAGTAACTAGCTGGCAGTTGACCTTATTTACTATCTTTGTACTCCCTACCATGGGATGGGTCATGGGAAAAGTAGGACGCACATTGAAACGAAAATCATTAGATGCACAAAACCGCTGGAGCGACACGATGTCACAACTTGAAGAAACATTGGGAGGATTACGCATCATCAAGGCGTTTATTGCAGAAAAGAAAATGACAGAACGGTTTGAGAAGTGCTGCAATGATTACCGTGACGCCGTAAACAAGGTCGCTATCCGCCAATCCTCCGCACATCCTATGAGTGAATTCCTGGGAACATTGCTTATCGTGGCCGTGCTTTGGTTCGGAGGCTCTTTAATTTTATCAAACCATTCCTCTATCAATGCCTCTACGTTCATCTTCTACATGGTGATACTATATAGCATCATCAATCCGCTGAAAGAATTCTCGAAAGCCAGCTACAATATTCCGCGAGGACTGGCTTCCATGGAACGTATCGACAAGATTCTGAAAGCTGAAAACAACATCAAGGACCCTGTACATCCCAAAGCCATCAGTAATGTGAAAGATAAAATTGAATTCAAAGATATTTCTTTCAGTTACGACACTCGGAAAGAAGTATTGAAACATATCAATCTGACTGTTGAAAAAGGAAAAACTGTCGCATTGGTAGGACAATCCGGTTCCGGAAAATCCACATTGGTCGACTTGTTACCACGATACCACGATGTACAGCAGGGTACCATCACCATTGATGGGACTGATATCAAGGATTTCGCCATCCATGATTTACGAAGCCTCATCGGAAATGTGAATCAGGAAGCCATCCTGTTTAATGACACATTCTTCAACAACATTGCGTTCGGTGTTGAAGGCGCTACCATGGAACAAGTCATTGCAGCTGCCAAGATAGCCAATGCCCACGACTTTATCATGGAAAAGCCGGAAGGATATCAGACAAACATTGGAGACAGAGGAAGTAAACTCTCCGGCGGACAAAGACAACGTATCAGTATAGCCCGGGCCATTCTGAAGAATCCACCGATTCTGATTCTGGATGAAGCGACCTCTGCTCTCGATACAGAATCGGAACGACTGGTACAGGAGGCTTTAGAACGCCTGATGAAAACCCGTACCACCATCGCCATCGCGCACCGTCTTTCAACCATCAAGAATGCAGACGAAATCTGCGTATTATATGAAGGAGAAATAGTGGAACGCGGTACACACGAAGAACTGATAGCTAAAAACGGATATTATAAACGGTTGCATGATATGCAATCATTGTAAACAGCCAGAACCTGTTCTACCACCTGTGATGGGGAGATTCCTTTCAAACAAGCATAATCTCCCCGTAGACAGGGACGATTTCCATATATAGAACAAGGGCGACATGGTAAGTCCAACTGCACAACCCGTTCTTCCGACTGCCGCCATCCCATAAAACCGGCATAAGGATGTGTCGCTCCCCAACAAAGCGCCTAAACGGACCTACCGGACACTGTTTTTTTTTACCTTTGCCATTCCAATTCCATAAAGGGCAACATGAAAGTAATCGTAGACAACAAAATCCCTTACATCCAGGGAATCATCGAGCAACTGGCCGATGAAGTGATATACCTTCCGGGAAAAGCCTTCACTCCCGAAATCGTCAAAGATGCGGATGCCTTGCTCACCCGTACCCGTACACAGTGCAACCGCCAACTGCTGGAAGGAAGCCGTGTCAAATTCATCGGTACCGCTACCATCGGGTTCGATCATATCGATACAGAGTATTGTAAAGAGGCAGGTATCACCTGGAGCAATTGCCCGGGGTGCAATGCCGGAGCTGTGGAACAATACATTCACGCCGTTCTACAATTACTCCAACGCGAAAAAGGAATCGATTTACAGCATTCATGCCTGGGTATCATAGGAGTAGGCCATGTAGGAAGCCGCATCGACCGGCTGGCCAAGCATCTGAACATGCGTGTCCTCCATAATGACCCTCCCCGAGCCGACCAGGGAGAAGAAGACTTTTGCAGCCTGCAGCAGATAGCAGAAGAATGTGACATCATTAGCTTCCATACGCCACTTATAAAGGAGGGTATCTATAAAACTTTTCATCTGGCAGACAATGACTTCTTCCGTCAGTTGAAGAAAAGGCCTTACATCATCAATACCTCACGGGGTGAGGTCATTGACACTCAAGCTATCCTGACAGCCCTGAACGAAAGAACGATTTCCGGAGCAGTCATCGATGTATGGGAGAACGAACCGGACATCAACCGGGAACTGCTGGACAAGGTTTTCATCGGCACCCCGCACATTGCCGGTTATTCGGCAGACGGCAAGGCCAATGCTACCCGCATGGTACTGGAAGCTTATTGCCGCTTCTTCGGGAAAGAAATGAATTTCAAGATCGCGCCTACCGAAACTCCGCATGTAGCCTATGACTCCAACGAAGAAATCCGCATCCTGCAGCAATACAATCCCCACCGGGACTGCGAGGCCCTGCGTGCTCATCCGGAACGCTTCGAACAGCTACGGGGAGATTATCCACTGAGAAGAGAATAATCAAAATAAATAGACTTTATTGCCAAGTGCATATTCATACAATGCAATAAGTCAGTCATTAATCAATCAATACCCGGATTTGCCTGTTTTCAAGACTTTCGCGTGCACACAACCTATAAAATTGTGCAAAAAACCGCATTTATTTGCCTGAATATTTGCTTAGAACAAGAAATATTTATTCCTTTGCACCGAAAAATAAAACAAAATATTCTATTTATAAACTTAAAAATTGAAAATTATGTCTGAAATCGCATCAAAAGTACAAAAGATTATCGTTGATAAACTGGGTGTAGAAGAATCAGAAGTTGTTGCTACTGCTAGCTTCACAAACGATCTGGGTGCAGACTCATTGGATACTGTAGAATTGATCATGGAATTCGAAAAAGAATTCGGTATCTCTATTCCTGATGATCAGGCAGAAAAGATCCAGACTGTAGGCGACGCTATCTCTTACATCGAAGCTAACGCAAAATAATTAATTCTTTATGGAATTAAAAAGAGTAGTAGTAACAGGTCTTGGTGCGCTCACTCCAGTAGGTAATACAGTTCCTGAATTTTGGGAAAACCTCGTGAATGGAGTAAGCGGAGCAGGACCTATTACTCATTTTGACGCATCCAAGTTCAAGACTCAGTTCGCCTGCGAAGTAAAGAACTTCAATGCAACCGATTTCATCGACCGCAAAGAAGCACGCAAGATGGACCTCTATACACAATATGCCATCACCGCAGCGAAAGAAGCCGTAACCGATGCTGGAATTGATGTAGAAAAAGAAGACTTAAACAGAATCGGTGTCATTTTCGGAGTGGGTATCGGTGGTATCCATACCTTCGAAGAAGAAGTGATAAACTATGCACAGACCAAAGACACCATCGGTCCTCGTTTCAATCCGTTCTTCATCCCGAAGATGATTGCAGACATCGCATCCGGACAGATTTCCATGATCTACGGATTCCATGGTCCTAACTTCACTACCACTTCAGCGTGTGCCTCCTCTTCAAACGCCATTGCCGATGCATTCAACTACATCCGTTTGGGAAAAGCCAACATGATTGTTACCGGTGGTGCAGAAGCTGCTATCTTCCCTGCAGGGGTAGGTGGTTTCAACGCCATGAACGCCTTGTCTACACGGAATGACGACCCGACACATGCTTCACGTCCGTTCAGCGCAAGCCGTGACGGTTTCGTGATGGGTGAAGGTGCTGGCTGTCTGATTCTGGAAGAACTGGAACACGCCAAAGCACGTGGTGCCAAGATTTATGCCGAGTTGGCCGGAACTGGTGCTTCTGCCGATGCTTATCACATTACAGCCTCTCATCCGGAAGGCCTGGGTGCGAAACTGGTAATGACAAGCGCTCTGGAAGACGCAGGTCTACAACCGGAAGACATCGACTACATCAACGTACATGGAACTTCTACTCCGGTAGGCGATATCTCAGAAGTAAAAGCTATCCAAGCCCTCTTCGGAGAACATGCCTATAAACTGAACATCAGCTCAACCAAGTCTATGACCGGTCATTTGCTCGGTGCAGCAGGAGCAGTAGAAGCAATTGCCAGCGTATTGTCTGTAAAGAACGACGTTGTACCTCCGACTATCAACCACGAAGAAGGCGACAATGATGAACACATCGATTATAGCCTGAACTTCACATTCAACAAAGCACAGCACCGTACGGTACGTGCCGCATTGAGCAACACATTTGGTTTTGGCGGTCACAATGCATGTGTAATCGTTAAAAAATACACCGAATAAACTGTGTTTGACAATATTACAGATAAGATAAGACTTCTCTTCCGGAAGGATAAGGAGCCTTATCTTTGTTTTTATAGGATGTTGGGATTCTATCCACGGAACATTGACATCTATCAACAGGCCTTGTTGCATAAATCGTCTTCTGTCAAGGAGAAAGGGCATCTGCTGAACAATGAACGGCTGGAATTTCTGGGCGATGCCATTCTGGATGCCATTGTAGCCGACATTGTCTACAAGAAATTCGAAGGAAAACGCGAAGGCTTCCTCACCAATACCCGCTCTAAGATTGTACAGCGTGAAACACTGAACCGCGTGGCTGTAGAAATCGGGCTTGATAAACTGATAAAATACACCACCCGCCAGTCTTCACACAACAGTTACATGTGTGGAAATGCGTTCGAAGCACTTATCGGTGCCATTTATCTGGACCGCGGCTATCGGGCATGCAAGAAATTCATGGAAGAGAGGATTATCGGGAAATACCTGAACCTGGAAAAGATTTCACGCAAAGAAGTCAACTTCAAGTCGAAACTGATCGAATGGAGCCAGAAGAACAAATTTGAAGTGGAATTCCAGATAGCCGGACAAACTGTCGATGAGAGCCAGAATCCGATTTTTGAGACTGTCGTCATGGTAGAAAATGTTGCCGGAGGACGAGGGAAAGGTTACTCGAAGAAGGAGTCCCAACAAGAAGCTGCCCATCAGACAATGGGCATGATTAAGAATGATCCTAAATTCATCGACGCTATCTTTGCAGCGAAGGCAAGCCGTGAACAGGCCGAAAATCCAGCCGCAACCGGAACGTCCGATGCAATTCAACCTGTAGATCCTCAAGGAGTCACCCTTACGGCGGTAGCTGTAGAAGAAGAAATACCTACTGAAAAATACGATGACATAGAACGAATCATCAACGAAGCCGAAGAGGCTGCCTTTAAAGAAACAGAGAAAGATAAACTCTGAGAAAACTTCAACTTTTAACATAAGGTTATATCAGTACAGACATAAAGTCACTCTGGTACAACCTTATGTCATTTTATAGAAGTCTGCAATCTAAAATGACAATTACTATGAGATTCTCTAAATTTTCAGTTTTAACCCTCATGGCAGTTTCCATGAGCGTTTCGACGAGAGCCCAATCCTCTCAACAAGAACAACAGACAATGGATCAGTTCATCCAAGGTCTTATGGACAAGATGACCCAGGAAGAGAAAATCGGCCAGTTGAACCTACCTGCAACCGGAGAAATTATCACCGGAAAAGCCCAAAGCAGTAACATTGCCGCCTCCATCCAAGCCGGAAAAGTAGGCGGACTCCTCAACCTGAAAGGAGTAGACCGTATCAAAGAATTACAGAAACTGGCTGTGGAAAAGAGCAGATTGGGAATCCCTCTTTTATTCGGTATGGATGTCATACATGGGTATGAAACGGTTTTCCCGATTCCATTGGCCATGTCCTGTTCATGGGATCTGAAAGGTATCGAGCAGTCGGCACACATTGCCGCCACAGAAGCAAGCGCCGATGGAATCTGCTGGACTTTCAGTCCGATGGTAGACATTTGCCGGGATGCACGATGGGGAAGAATTGCCGAAGGTAGCGGAGAAGATCCGTATCTAGGGTCCCGCATTGCCGAAGCCATGGTCAGAGGATACCAAGGTGATATGAAAGGCAACGACCAGATTCTGGCCTGTGTAAAACACTTTGCACTTTATGGTGCGCCTGATGCGGGCCGCGATTACAATACCGTAGACATGAGCCGTCTGCGCATGTATAACGAATACTTCGCTCCTTACAAAGCCGCTGTAGAAGCCGGTGCTGCCAGCGTAATGGCTTCCTTCAATACGGTAGATGGTATACCGGCTACCGGTAACCGATGGTTGATGACAGAAGTGTTACGCAACCAGTGGAACTTCAAAGGTTTCGTAGTAACCGATTATACAGGAATGGCCGAAATGATTGCCCACGGTATGGGAGACCTCCAACAGGTATCGGCTCTGGCCTTGAAAGCTGGAATTGACATGGATATGGTATCCGATGGATTCTTAGGCACATTAGCTCAATCAGTGAAAGAGGGGAAGGTTACGGAAGCAGATATCGACCAGGCCTGCAGACGTATACTGGAAGCCAAATACAAAGCCGGACTCTTCGAAAACCCCTACAAATATTGTGATTCCAAACGGAGAGCCACCGATATCTTTACGGCTGCACACAGAGAAGCGGCACGGAAACTCGCCCGTGAATCATTTGTCCTGCTGAAAAACGAAAAACAGACATTGCCTCTGAAAAAGAGCGGTAAGATAGCCCTGATTGGCCCGCTGGCCAATACAAGAGCCAATATGCCGGGTACATGGAGCGTTGCAGCAGTAACCAGTAAATACTCCACACTGCTGGAAGGCTTGCAGAAAGCGGTAGCCGGCAAAGCACAAATTCTCTATGCGAAAGGAAGTAACCTGATGTATGACGCGCAACTCCAGAAAAACGCCTGTTCTTTTGCCGATGAAACCAGAGACAGCCGGAGTGACGAAGAAATGCTGAAGGAAGCACTGGAAGTAGCCAACCAGGCAGATATCATCGTAGCTGCTTTGGGAGAATCCTCCGAGATGAGCGGCGAATGCAGCAGCCGTACCCAATTGGAGATGCCCGATGCCCAAAGAGATTTGCTCAAAGCCTTGCTGAAAACCAATAAACCCATTGTCCTGTTGAATTTTGCAGGCAGACCGACCGTACTGACATGGGAACAGGAACACATTCCGGCCATTCTGAATGTATGGTTCGGCGGCAGCGAAACAGCCGATGCCATTGCCGATGTTATTTTCGGTGATTATTCCCCAAGCGGAAAACTGACGACCAGCTTTCCACGTACGGTAGGACAGGTTCCTATCCATTACAACTCATTCAATACCGGACGCCCACTGGCAGAAGGAAGCTGGTTCAGTAAATTCAAGACCAGCTACATCGACTGTCCGAATGAACCCTTGTATCCATTCGGTTACGGCCTGTCATATACCAGCTTCAGTTACAGTCTCGTTACATTAAGTTCTACGACACTGGACAAGCAAGGCAGTATCACGGCTTCTGTCACTGTAAAAAATACCGGAAAGTATGATGCCGATGAAATCGTCCAGCTTTATATCCGCGATCTGGTAGGAAGCATTGTACGTCCGGTAAAGGAACTGAAAGGCTTCCAACGTATCCATCTGAAGCAGGGAGAAAGTCAGACCGTTTCATTCGAAATCACTCCGGAACAATTGAAATTCTACAATTCCAATCTGGAATATGTATATGAACCGGGAGAATTCCAGGTGATGATTGGTCCGAACAGCCACGATGTAAAACCTGTAAGCTTTACACTGAAATAACGACAATAATTTATCCTAATACAAAGGGTGTATAAGTGCGTGGACTTATACACCCTTTCTGCTCTATTTGAATCCTAACAGATTCTTACTTGTACTTCTGTACCCGTTCATCCTGAATGACACCTTTCCAGTTCATGCCGTAAGCAAAATCATACGTATGACCTTCACTATCAACATAAGGAATCATATCTCGGGGTACATCTTCCTTTTGTTCCTCTACCGTCTTCATATCTTTCGGGAATTGACACGGAAGCAATCCCGAAGGTTCAGCTTTACCGCTGACAATATCCAGCACAGGCTGATTGCTGGTTCCGAAACTTACCAGGATAGCATCGGCCGACTTTTCAAATTCCACAATAACCGGACGTGTCGCCGCCAACACGACGATAACAGGCTTGGCTCCCATTTTCTGCTTTGTAGCCTCTACCAACAGTAAATCACTCTTATTGGCAGTCTTGACAGACTTACCTCGATAACTGCGGTTCGTAAAATCCTCTTTCGCGTCTCCTCCGGCTACACTCTCAGCACGGGCAGCAGATGCTACATAATCATTATACTGTAAGCTGATAGGAACATAGCCGTTTCCACCCTTCTTCACATCTGCAGCATCGTATCCTGTGCCACTCATCGGTCCCTGTATAAAGACTAGCGCAAAATCAGCCTCCGACGGACTATCTACCACCTGATAATAATGACTTACCAACTCCAGGCTGACCGGATAGTCCCAATAATCCTTTGTCTTATTTCCAAAGAAATCTGCCACAGGCGGAAAGTAACGTTTCGGCACATATACCTTCAATTGCTGATTTTTCAATGGAAGTACATGATGCTTATTCTTCAGCATAACCAATGATTTGACTTGTGCATCATACCCTTCTTTCATGAAATCCTGGTTACCTACCAGTTTCTTTGTTTCGGCCGGATCCAGATACGGATTTTCGAACAATCCGGTACGGAACATCGGAAGCAGTAACCTGCGTGCAGACGCTCTGATTCGCTTGTCCCATGCCTGCTGGCCGAACTCCTTGACTCCCAAAGCAAACGCTGCCAATACAGGTTTCATATCATTATTCCCACCGAACTGGTCTACACCGGCTTTCAAAGCCTCATAATGACGTTGTACCACCGACAACTCCTCTACTCCCCAGCATTTTCCATCGAAAGAATCAATAGCCTTATTATCTGCTGTTACCATCCAGTCCGTACAGACAATGCCGTCGAAATGATACTTTTCACGCAATAAATCTGTCAATATATACTTGCTGAAATTATTTCCGACATTTTTCCCGGAAGGATCAATTCCATAAGAAATTGTATAATAAGGCATGATAGCTCCTGTCGTCTTTGTCGGCCCATCCAGTTTGAAGGCTCCCTCTACAAAAGGTTGCAGATGATCTGCCAAATTATTTCCTGGATAAACAGCATACTTTCCATAGTTATAATGCGCATCTCTTCCTCCTTCTTCCGGTCCTCCACTCGGCCAATGCTTGGTCATTGCTACGACACTCTCATACCCCCATCCATCTGCTATCTCTGCTTCCCCGTCTGAAGTCTGGAAGCCATCGATATAAGCTCTTCCCAAATCAGTCGTCAAATCAGGATCTCCACCAAATGTACCGGTAAAACGCGTCCAACGGGGCTCAGACGCCAGATCTACCTGTGGAGAAAGAGCCGTAGTAATACCTAAGGCACGATATTCTTTGGAAGCAATCTGTCCGAAGCGTTTCACCAGTTCCGGGCTGAAAGTAGCAGCCAGTCCCAACGAAGTAGGCCATTGGGAAATCTCTCCTCCTGCCCCGTAATTATATTCCGCATTGGCTGTAGTTTCATGCCGCGGGTCAGAACTGTTATTGGCAGGAATACCATGCCCCATACCTTCCACGTAAGCCTGCACATTGTTGTTCCACTGTGCAGCAACCTCCGGGCTCTGCACCTTAGTAATCAGCACAGCACGCAGATTATCATCCTTCAGAAAAGCTTTCTGCTCATCACTCAGGTCGGAAGGCTTCGCTCCGCTTTCCTCCAACGTTTTCCCGTTGTAGGTAGAAGCTCCATATCCACTTGATTGAGCAGGTATCTGTTGATGAGCACTATACAACATCAGGCCGGCAATCTCTTCCTCTGAAAGTTGGGAAGCCAGATCGATAGCCCTCTCTTCAAACCCCAAACGCCAGTCCTCATACTTGTCCAGTTTTCCGTTCCGGTTCAAGTCTTTAAAGACATACCCGTCGTCCTCAATCAGTTTCACTCCCGAAGAAGGAGCATATCCCAATGTTGCTCCCCCTTTCTGCGTAACTCTTACATACCCTTCTTTCGACTCTTCACTCCATTTCTGCGGTGTCGTGCAGGCACTATAGGTCATAGCCAATCCTATGGCCCATATAGCAATACTGTGATTCTTCGGTTTCATAGCTTATCATTTAACAAACAATTCGGTCAGGAAACGGCTCAGATAGATGCGCCAATTCTTCCAGATATGTCCACCTTCACTTTCATAATACGTATAAGGATATTGGTTGGCATCCAGCATAGCGCGCAATGCTTTATTCTTTTCATACAAGAAATCTTCTTTCCCGATACCTATCCAATACAATTTCGGATGACCGGCGAACAATGTCTGCAACTTGCCCTCCAGGTCCTGATACATTTCACTTTCTTTTTCTACGGTATTCGCCGCAGAAAACAAACCTATGTAATCGAACATATCCGGATAATTGGCAGAAATATACAACGTATGGAAGCCACCCATAGAAAGTCCGGCCAAGGCACGACCATGTTTTTCTTTTATGACCCTATAATGCTGTTCTACATAATTGACAATGTCTGGGAAGGAACGTTCAAATTCCCCATTCTTTCTGCGGGACTCAGTCAGTGAAGGCTTGACCATTGGTCCGGAAGCCTCTCCTGGAGCCGCCGATTGAGAAACATTTCCATTGGGCATTACAACCAACATCGGTCGGGCTTTCCCTTGTGCTATCAGATTATCCAGAATCTGAGTCAACCTTCCCAATTCACTCCAGGCATTTTCATCCCCACCGGAACCGTGTAACAGATAAAGTACCGGATATGTATCCTGATTTTTATTGTAACCGGCAGGTAAATAAATAGTCATCCGGCGCTGTTCACCACCGAGGGTTGGACTATCATACCATTCCTTGATCAGTGTTCCGTGTGGGACATTCTGTACCTTGTAAATGTCTCCACAACCGTTACCTATAATAAAATAATTGGAGATAGTCGCGACATCCCTAAGCTGGAATACATTGTTTGGATCCGCTACCTGCAAACCATCCACACGGAACGTATAACAATACAATTCCGAAGCCAACGAATCAGTAGTATAAGTCCAAAGGCCATTCTCATCCTTGTGCAAGGCAGCCCTGCCCGGCCCCGCCGTTTTTCCAAAAGGAGTTTCATACAACTGTGTCGCCAAAAAATCACCCTGCACCTCAACTGTCCGGGCCTCTGGAGCATAGATTCTGAAAGTAACGCGTCCATCTTCCTGTAACTCCGGCGATACGATATCAGATCCTCCCCAAAGCGCTTGTTGTGCTACACAAGGCAGTATACCCATTACTCCCAAACAAAAAATAGAAAAAATCTTCTTGTTCATCATACGGATTTATGTTTTTCATGTGTATACAAAAGTAAGATACATTTTGCTTACGTAGATAATTTATCATCAGTTTTTTAAATGGACAGGCACAAAAAATTACAGCGTATGGAATCAATCAGATTTCTCCATACGCTGTAACATGCAAACACTAATTTTGACTTAACCGAAGCAGACTCCCATCCGCCTGCCTTGCAGAATCAGGTCATGGTCTGGTGTCACCAACTTCAGTTTACCAGCCACTTCACCCAAAGGAACCGAATCGATACGGTCGCCTTTCAATGCAATCATCCGTCCGAACAGGCCTTGTGCTATCAGTTCCGTTGCATGGCCTCCCATGCGGGTAGCCAGGTTACGGTCGAAAGCAGTAGGGCTTCCTCCCCGCTGGATATACCCCAATACCGTTTCACGCGTTTCGAAACCTGTCTCATAAGCTATCTCTTCGGCTATATACTGGGCTGCTTTTTTCCCTTCCATCGTCTGGATACCTTCGGCCACTACCACAATGGAGTAAGGTTTTCCTTTCTTCAGACGGTTAATGATGGTATCACCTATCCGATGAATATCGTACGGAATCTCCGGAAGCAGAATAATGTCTCCTCCACCGGCCATACCGGAATGCAAAGCAATCCAACCGGCCTTGTGACCCATCACCTCAATCACCATCACCCGCTGATGCGAGCTCGCTGTAGAGTGCAAGCGGTCGATAGCCTCTGTTGCAATGGAAACAGCCGAATCGAAACCGAACGAAATATCAGTACCCCATACATCATTGTCGATGGTTTTAGGAATAGAAACCACATTCACCCCCGATTCCATCAGCTTTGCTGCAGTCTTCTGTGTTCCGTTTCCACCGATACACACAATACAGTCCAGTTCACGGTTGCGGATAGTATTCAACATCATGGCAGGCTTATCCTCCGAGGCCGGACTCATCCGACGCTTGAACGGTTTCTCACGCGAGGTTCCTAAAATGGTTCCTCCCATATTCAACAGACCGGTCAATGAGTTTTCAGTCAACGGCGTGATATCGTCGTCCAACAAACCCCGGAATCCGTTATGGATACCGTATACTTCTATTCCATAATGATTGATAGCTGTCTTACAAACCCCACGGATTGTGGCGTTGATACCCGGACAGTCACCACCAGAAGTTAAAATTCCTATCTTCATATTTCTTCCCTATTGAGATTGTAACGTAAAGGTATACAAAAATGTGCTGAAATACCTATATTACGAAAAAAATAATAAGGCATACCTCTAATTTAAATAGAAATACCCTACCTTTGCACGGATAAGGATTGAAACGTTACAACCGATGAATTCAACGAAATTAATAAGGAACTTATTCTGTTCCAGACAAAAAGAGATCGATTTGTATGCCACTCAGGCAGAAGCGATTCAGAACAGAATATTCCATAAACTGATAGAGCATTCCAGCGCAACCGAATGGGGGCGTAAATATACCTATACACAAATCAAAAAGTATGCTGATTTCCAGCATGTACCCATCCAGACCTATGAAGATGCCAAAGGCTATATCGACCGTATGCGTCATGGAGAGAAAGATGTTTTGTGTCCGGGTAAAGTCATCTGGTATGCCAAGTCATCCGGAACAACCAATGACAAGAGCAAATTCATTCCGGTCAGTCCGGAAGGACTGAAAAATATCCACTATCGTGGAGGTATAGACGCGGTAGCCTTGTATTTACGGGAGAATCCGGAAAGCCGGTTCTTTTCCGGAAAAGGATTGATTCTAGGCGGAAGTCACAGCCCGAACTACAATGTAAAGGATAGTCTGGTGGGTGACCTTTCGGCCATTCTGATACAGAATATCAACCCGTTGGTCAATCTCATCCGCGTACCGAGCAAGGAAATCGCATTGCTGAGCGAATTCGAGGAAAAAGTGGAACGCATCGCCGAAACCACCATCCACAAGAATGTAACCAACCTGTCAGGAGTCCCTTCGTGGATGCTGGCTGTCATCAAGCGTATTCTGGAAAAGACCGGTGCCAAACATTTGAATGAGGTATGGCCGAACCTGGAAGTATTCTTCCATGGAGGCGTCTGCTTCACTCCTTACCGTGAACAGTACAAGCAACTGATTCCGAGTGACAAGATGCACTACATGGAAACCTACAATGCCAGCGAAGGTTTCTTCGGCCTGCAAAGCGACCTGCATGACCCCGCCATGACACTGATGATAGATTACGATGTATTCTACGAATTCATCCCCATGGATGAACTGGACAGCCCGAAGCCGAATGTTGTCCCGCTTTGGGGCATAGAGGTGGGAAAGAACTATGCCATGCTCATCAGTACTTCCTGCGGCCTCTGGCGATACATGTTGGGAGATACCGTACGGTTCACCCAGAAAGACCCGTACAAGTTCATCATCTCCGGCCGTACCAAACATTTCATCAACGCCTTCGGTGAAGAGCTGATGGTCGACAATGCCGAAAAAGGGCTGGCACGTGCCTGCCAGGAAACAGGAGCGCAAGTGCTGGAATATTCGGCCGCTCCGGTATTCATGGACGCAAATGCCAAATGCCGTCACCAATGGCTCATCGAGTTCAGTGTGATGCCGGATTCCATCGAAAGATTCCGTCACATACTGGATACAGCCTTACAGGAAATCAATTCCGATTACGAAGCCAAACGGCACAAGGACATCACCCTCCAGGAGCTGGAAATCATCGTAGCCCGTCCGGGACTTTTCCACGACTGGCTGAAACAGAAAGGAAAACTGGGAGGCCAGCATAAAGTACCCCGTCTGAGCAACAATCGTGAGTATATCGAAGAAATGTTGAAATTAAATTAAAAAACTACGGGGATTCACAAAAATTTCCCTTCTTTGTGAATCCCTGTTTCTACCAGCTATTGATAAAACCACCTGATTATACATGAAACCGATTCCGAAATATATTGCCATCCTACTTGTACTGATTGGATTTTATGCATGCGCCAGCCAAGGGACTCCCGACGGTGGGCCGTATGACGAGACTCCTCCGAAGTTCGTACGAGCTACCCCTGAGCCGAATGCGACCAACAACACCCGTAAGAAAATCTCCATCGAATTCGATGAATACATCAAACTGGAGAACGCTTCGGAGAAGGTTATCATCTCGCCTCCTCAGAATGAGAGTCCGGAAGTAAAAACAAGCGGACGCAGCGTGGTTGTAGAATTCTTTGATACACTGAAAGCCAATACAACTTATACCATCGATTTTGGCGATGCCATCGTAGATAATAACGAAGGAAATCCGATGGGGAACTTTGCCTATGCATTCTCTACCGGCTCTACCATCGATACCATGGAAGTATCCGGTACCGTACTGAACGCGCAGGACCTGGAGCCCATCAAAGGAATTCAGGTCGGCCTTCACCGCAACCTGAACGATTCGGCTTTCACGACACTGCCTTTCGACCGTATTTCACGTACAGACAGCCGCGGACATTTCACCATCAAAGGAGTTGCTCCAGGCAAATACCGTATCTATGCACTGATGGACGGGAACCAGAATTACCTGTTCGATTCAAAGACCGAAGCGATAGCGTATCTGGATTCACTCATCATCCCCAGCATGGAAGGAGCCGTCCGCCAGGACACTATCTGGCACGAAAACGACTCCCTGCACTTCGATACCATACGGGAAGTGAAATATACCCGGTTCCTTCCGGATAATATCATCCTGCGCGCTTTCAAGGAAGAGAATACCCTTCAGTACCTGGCCAAGAGCGAGCGTGAACAGCTGAACCGCTTCTCGCTGTACTTCAGCGCTAAAGCCGATACCCTTCCTACCATCAAAGGCCTGGACTTCGACGACAAGGATGCTTTTGTCATCGAAAAGACAGCCGGTAACGATACCATCCGATACTGGTTGAGGGATACGACTCTGTGCGAACGCGATACACTGACACTGCAGCTGACCTATCTGGCGACAGATACCCTCGGCCAATTGGTCCCGAAGACCGATACACTCCGTATGACCAACAAAATCGATAAGAAACGTCGGATGGCGCTGGCTGAAGAAGAACGGAAAAAAGCAGAAAAAGAACAGAAAAAGAAAGCCAAGCAAGGAGATACCCTCGAAGTGGCCAAGACCGAATTCCTTCAGATGACGGTAGACGCCCCGTCTTCAATGGATATCAACCGGAATGTCGTACTGAAATTCGAGGAACCGGTAGAACGGATTGACACCAGTGCCTTCCACCTGGCCGTCATGGTAGATTCTGTCTGGCAAGACATTCCTTTCCTGTTTCAGGCAGACACAGTGCTTCCCCGACAGTATCAGATACTGGCCGACTGGCAACCAGAGCAGGAATACCAGCTCAAGATAGACTCCATGGCCATCCAAGGATTATACGGTCTGCATACCGATAAAGTAGAAAATAAGATAAAAATCAAGGCATTGTCCGAATACGGTACACTGTACCTGAACATTCGGGGAGAAGGGCCACACGCCATCGTACAACTCCTGAACTCCAATGACGCAGTCATTCGCCAGCAGCCGGTCAGCGACAAGCATACGTGCGATTTCTACTTCCTGCAACCGAGTACAAAATACTACATCCGCTTGTTTAACGACACGAATAACAACGGGAAGTGGGATACCGGCGACTACAAAAACAAAATCCAGCCGGAGGAAGTCTACTACTTCCCCAAAGTATGGGAAATGAAAGCCAACTTCGATTTTGAAGAGACATGGGACCTGAAGAGTACCCCGCCCGACAAACAGAAGCTGGATGAAATAAAGAAACAGAAACCCGATGAAGCCAAAAAAGTCAAGGACCTGAATAAAGAACGGGCCCGTAAACTAGGAAGAACAACATGATGAAGAAATGGATGATTTGTCTATGCCTTCTCATCGGAGGGCTGACAGCAAAAGCACAATGTGGCGCCTTCAATGATGCCATCAAACCCGGTGAAACACTTTCATACGAACTGAAGTTCAACTGGAAATTCATCTGGTTCAATGTAGGATGGGCGCAGATGAATGTCCATCAGACAGAATACAAAGGTAAGGAATGTCTGCAGACCGACCTGCTTACATTCACCAACAAACGGGCTGACCGTTGGTTCAAGATGAGAGATACCTTGACGTGTATCACCACAAACGACCTGATTCCGCTTTTTTTCCGGAAAGCCGCTGAAGAAGGGAAAAGATACTCCATCGATGAAGTGAACTTCAGCTACCGGAACGGGAAATGTATTGTCGACCAACAGCGTACCTTACGGGGCGAAACGAACAAGCGCCATGACGAAATGGGTGTCTGCGTATACGATATGCTGAGTATCCTTCTGCAGGCACGTTCATACGATGCCTCCAAGTACAAGCCGGGACAGAAAATCCTCTTCTCAATGGCTACCGGCAGGGAAATCGAGAAACAGACCCTTATCTACCGGGGAAAAGAGAACTACAAGGCAGAAAACGATGTTACCTACCGCTGCCTGGTCTTCTCACTGGTAGAATACAAAGACAACGAAGAAAAGGAAGTCATCACTTTCTATGTAACCGACGACCGTAACCACCTTCCGGTACGCCTGGATATGTATTTGAACTTCGGTTCAGCCAAAGCCTTCCTGACCAACATCAAAGGCAACAAATATCCGCTGACTTCCATCATCAGTAAGAAATGACCTCCTCCTTTCGGAGATAGACGTATTTCATATCCTTTTGTTCCCCTGAAGAGAACTACAACGGTTTTCTTCAGGGGAAATTTTTGTGCTGAAGAATTTTATTATCTTTACCGCAAATTCAAGCACCCCTGATATGAAAAAAATCAAACTAGGACTTCTGCCACAAATTCTGATTGCCATCGGACTGGGCATTGCTGCCGGCACCGTCTCACCGGCACTTCCTGTACGCATTTTCGTGACATTCAACGCCCTTTTCAGCCAGTTCCTGAACTTCATCATTCCACTGATTATTGTAGGACTGGTCACTCCGGCCATCGCCGATATCGGGAAAGGGGCCGGAAAGATGTTGGTGGCCACCGTTCTTCTGGCTTACGGCGCTACCCTGTTCTCCGGATTTCTTTCGTTCGGCGTAGGTGAAACATTTTTCCCCAGCCTCATCACACGGAACATTCCGTTGGAGGAAATCAGTGAGGCAAAAGGCACCACTCCCTTCTTCACCATATCCATACCGGAACCCCTCAATGTAATGACAGCCCTTGTCATGGCCTTTACTGTCGGACTCGGACTGGCACACCTGGATACCGGTTATCTGAAAAATGCCTGCAATGATTTCAAGGAAATCATCGTCAAGACCATCCAGGCCGTCATCCTTCCCCTGCTTCCGATATACATCTTCGGTATCTTTTTCAATATGACGCATTCCGGACAAGTGTTCCACGTGTTGGCCGTTTTCGTCAAGATTATCGGAATCATTTTCCTCCTGCATATTTTCCTGCTGATATTCCAGTACTGTATCGCCGGACTGTTGGTACGCAAGAACCCGTTCCGTCTGCTGGGAAAGATGATGCCGGCCTATTTCACCGCTCTAGGTACACAGTCTTCGGCCGCCACCATTCCCGTTACCTTGAAACAGACCATCCGGAACGGAGTACACGAAGGAATTGCCGGATTTGTAATTCCATTGTGTGCCACCATCCACCTGTCCGGAAGTACCATGAAGATTGTAGCCTGCGCACTGGCACTGATGATGATGCAGGACATTCCATACGACTTCCAGATGTTTTCGGGATTCATCTTCATGCTGGGAGTAACCATGGTAGCCGCTCCGGGAGTTCCGGGTGGAGCCATCATGGCTTCTCTCGGTATCCTGTCGTCCATGTTGGGATTTGACGAAAACGCACAGGCCTTGATGATTGCTTTGTACATCGCCATGGACAGTTTCGGCACGGCGTGCAATGTGACCGGCGATGGAGCCCTGGCCCTCATCATCGACAAATGGTTCGGTCCGTCAAAATCTCAACACCAGTAACCGGAAAACAACCATTCACAACGTACATCACCTGAAAACGACAGGAGGCTGTCTACCCTGAAAGAGTAACAGCCTCCTGTCGTTTTTATCTATATTGTCAGATTACTTGTTCAGTTTCCAAGTGAATCCGTCTTTGGTATCTTTCACTTCAAAGCCCAAGGCAGCCAGGTTATCGCGTATCTTGTCGCTGGTCGCCCAGTCCTTGTTGGCCTTGGCCTGCATACGCTGTTCCAACAGCATGTCCACTACCTTGCCGTATGCTTCTTCACGGGCAGCATTGTTCTCAGCCTCTGCTTTCAGACCCAGAATATCGAACACGAAGAGATGGAATACCTGCTTCAGCTCTTCCAGGTCGGCCTCACTGATACTTGCCTTCTTGTCAATGACCGTATTGATCATACGGGTCGCATCAAACAGATGAGAGATGACAATCGGCGTATTCAGGTCATCGTTCATGGCTTCGTAACATTTTTCACGCAGTCCGGCCGGTTCGATACCCGAAGTCGTCTTCGCCGGTGTAATGCGTTCCAGGTTCTTCACACCTTCCAACAGACGTTCCAGTCCCTTTTCGGCAGCCTGTAGCGCTTCGTTACTGAAGTCCACCGTACTGCGATAATGTGCCTGCAGGATAAAGAAACGGATAGTCATCGGCGAATAAGCCTGAGTCAGCAGCTTGTTCGAACCGGTAAAGAACTCATCCAAGGTAATGAAATTACCCAGTGACTTACCCATCTTCTGTCCGTTGATGGTAATCATGTTGTTGTGCATCCAGTAGCGTACCATGTCATGTCCCTGTGAAGCGACACTCTGTGCAATTTCACATTCGTGGTGCGGGAAAATCAGGTCCATACCTCCACCGTGAATATCGAAGTTCTCGCCCAGATACTTGCGCCCCATAGCGGTACACTCACAGTGCCAACCCGGAAAACCGTTGCTCCACGGCGAAGGCCAGCGCATGATGTGTTCCGGCTGGGCACATTTCCACAAAGCGAAATCGGCCGGATTATGCTTTTCCTGCTGTCCGTCCAGTTCACGGGTAGTATTGATGACATCGTCCAGGTTACGTCCGGAAAGTTTTCCGTAGTGATGGTCTTTGTTATATTTGGCTACATCGAAATAAACGGAACCCTGACTCTCGTAGGCATAACCGTTCTTCAGAATTTCCTCCACCAGCTGAATCTGCTCGATGATGTGTCCGGAAGCGTGCGGTTCAATGCTAGGCGGCAGTACGTTCAGTGCCTCCATGGCTTTGTGGTAGCGGTTCAGGTAATACTGCACCACTTCCATCGGTTCCAACTGTTCCAGACGGGCTTTCTTGGCAATCTTGTCTTCGCCGTCATCGGCATCGTGTTCCAGGTGACCCACATCGGTAATGTTTCGTACGTAGCGCACCTTGTATCCCAGGTGAGTCAGGTAGCGGAACAGGATATCGAACGTGATGGCAGGACGGGCGTGCCCCAAGTGGGCGTCACCGTACACGGTAGGACCACATACATACATGCCTACATGCGGGGCATGCAAAGGAACGAAAGCTTCCTTGGTACGGGTCAGTGTATTGTAAATGATTAGTCTATTCTCCATAATTCAACGTGTTAGATTGCAAAGTTATAAATTTATAAGAGAAAAGCGTGATTTCTCACAAAAAATCACGCTTTTCACCGAGAAAAACGACATCCGTTATTTGGTCAGAATCAATCCTCCTTCGGGCTGAATAACCACTTTCACTTCCGCCGGATTCTTAATTTTCAATTCTTCCAATACAGCCTGACGTTTCTTATCGTCCACGTAATGAGATACGACATCACCCTTTTTCCACATCGGTAGATTCAATGTCAGTTTCAGAGGTTCTTTCTGTGCATTCACACCCACTACATACCAACGGTCGGCATGACGACGGGCTAATACACAGTATTTTCCGGGATATCCATCAATAAAGACCGTTTCATCCCATGTGGTAGGCACCTGCTTCATGAAATCGATGGCCAGAGCCGGAGCATCCTGCAAGTTATTAGGAGCCAATGCAAAATTCTGAATCGGATTCTGGAACAACACTGCCGTAGCCAACTGGAAGATATCTGTAGTCTTACGGATAGTGCCACCGTCATTTGTCCGGTTATGACGTTTGTTCAATAAAGTTCCACCAAATTCCATACAGCCGATGGTATTACGGATAAACGGATGCAAACAAGCATTATAAGCCTCCATATCATCGAAGTGCTGATTGAAAATCAGGTTCTCGGAAGCTAACACCGCTTCACTGCCTACGTAGTTCGGATACATCCGCTCCCAACCACGAGGAATGGTACACCCATGAAAGATAATCATCAGGCCATATTCATTCGCATCAGTCAGGATATCTTCATAAAGTCCCATCATCTGCTGCTTGTCACTACCGAAGAAATCCACTTTCAGTCCCTTCACGCCACACTTCTGCAGCCATTTCATTTCTTTCTTACGGGCAACCGAATTACTCATACACTGTTTAGCGTCTTGAGGCGCATCGTTCCAGTAACCGTTAGAGTTATACCACACAAATACGTCTACCTTCTTCTGATGAGCGTATCTGAACAGTTCCTCCATTCTATTCCGACCGATATTCTTTTCCCAGCCACCGTCAATCAAAGTATATTCATACCCCATTTCACTGGCCAGGTCAATGAAACGGACCTGGTCATCATAATTGATACTCGGATCCTGCCACATAATCCAACTCCAGGTAGAACGTCCGAACTTATAATCCTGTGACGGTTCATACAACGGTTCCACTACATCGAAAGGTACGGTAGTCTCCACAATCGGTTTCAGGCTGTTTCCCACAGTAATGGTACGCCAAGGAGTCACGCCCGGTAAAGCCAGTCCCGGAGTAGACGAACCCAATCCGTTCATTTCACCTTCATTCGGAAAAGCAATGGTATACAATCCATCTTTCGTGGAATCACTCAAATGAGATCCGCAATACAGACTACGGACGCCGGTCTCTGAAACCAGCGCCCAATACTCTCCGACATGAAAAAGAGCCGGGAAAGTATAGCCCTCTCCATACTGCGAAGGAGTAGCTATCGGTTGGTCAGGTACATATTCCTCTTCATAACTGGGCTTTGTACGTTGCCAGCCAATCATCGGATTACTCTGTGGAGAAAGGAAAGTCGTGGTATACGAGGGGAAATCAAAACCAGTAGCTTCCTTTTTAAGAACCATGCAAGCTGTTTCTCCATACTGAGGCATTTCGTACCGGAAAGCAATGTCATTATTGCTCAACTGGAATACGATATCCATGGTCTTCTGTTCGGCATTCTTCAAAGTTACAGTCAACTTATTGGCCGTATAATTCACCTGCGAACATTTGATGCGGTCCTGTGTATATACCTTTTCTATCTTGTCCGACTGCTGACCGACAAACGTCATGTTGCAGCTGAAATCTCCCACATTAGACACAAAACCGAGTGGAGAATTCTCCAGAACAGTATTTCCATCGTAAGTTACTGAATACATAGGCTTTCCATCCTGTAATACGAAGTCCAGTTTCAAACGTGAATCCGGACCAGTCACCACTGCCTGTTGGGCAAAGGCCTGAGAAACGAGGAAAGCCAACATACAAAAGAGCCCTTGTTTTTTCATAGATAGTTTCAAGTTATGATTAGTCTAAACAAAAATAAAGATTAAGTGTAAAACATACAACAAACAACGCCTAAAATATCAATAGAATAAAAAGGACAATCCGGTCAGAAATCCACGACAGGCCATCCATCTTCCGTCCAGGTCATTTCCCGGATAATCAATTTAGGCATCCCATCCTCGGCCATCGAATAGGCATGAGAAATATAATAATCCTTACCATCAAAATGATAAGCCGAATTATGTCCGATTCCTGCCCAGTCCTTATTACCTTGCACCACCAAAGAACCGCCTCCTTGAGCCAAGGAACGGCCTTCCTTATCCAAGTAAGGACCGGTAACCGTCTTAGACCGTCCCACTACCACTTTATAAGTACTTTTCGCTCCCTGGCAACAATAGTCAAATGAAACAAACAGATAATAATAGCCGTCATGCTTGAAGATGAACGGTGCTTCTACCGCTCCGTTCCCGGCATCCGCATCATCCAGCTCGAACGACCGTTCTCTCCGGCAAATGGAATGCCATTCTTCCGGTTGTGCCACCTGCATCAGGTCGGGAGTCAGTTTCACCAGTTTGATTCCATCCCAAAAAGATCCGAATGTCATCCAAGGAATACCAGACTCATCAATGACGATGTTCGGATCAATGGCGTTCCACATATCGCGATACGGTACAGACTGGATGATTTTCCCATGGTCTGTCCACTTGAATGCAGGATCCGACGGATTCAGCGTAGGATTGGTGGCATGACCGATAGCCGATGTATTCTTACCGAAAGCCGAACAGGAATAGAACAGATGATACAACCCGTTGTGATAAATGACATCAGGAGCCCACGTATGTCCCCTGTATCCTGGAATCAGATCGACTGCCCACTGAGGAGCCTCCTCAAATACAGGCTCTTCAATTTTCCAGTGCGTCAGATCTGTAGACGACATAACGGAAATTCCCATACCGGTCGCAAACAAATAATAAGTATTTCCCTGTTTAGTCATTACCGGGTCGTGTGTCATTACTTCCGATAAGGAAAGAACTTGTCCCTTGGTTTTCTGTTCTCCACTTTGAGCCATACACAACCCTGTTACAGCCAATAAACTTACTGTCAATAAAAATGGTTTCATAGCATTCTATTTTATAGATTATTCAGTCTGACAAAACTAAATAATCTGTACAGAAACAAAGTGGACAAATACCTTCAATAGGTAGACAATTGGTCACCTGCCTGCTAGTTCAGCCAAACAGACGACCTAATTTATCATTCTTTATCTCCCATCATGCTACTTGGGGTAACATTGAAATGTTTGGTAAAACAACGGGTAAAATATTTCGGGTCATTAAACCCTACCTCGTATGCTATTTCCGATACATTCATCGCATGAGTCTCCCGGTTACGTAACAACAGTTCACGAGCCAGGTTCAACCGGTAATTCCTTATAAACTGACTGGCTGACTGTCCGGTAAGACTTTGCATCTTCTTATTCAGTAGGTTTTTGCTGACTCCCATCGCTTCAATGAAATCACTGACTTCAAACTCCGAATTTCCATAATTTTCTTTCACCACACTAATGGCCTTATCCAAAAATTTCTTGTCTCCAGATTCCTCTTCCACACCCAGTTCCTCTACATTCATATTCAAAGCGAACTTCTGTTGGACACGTTTCCTGTTCTCCAGAATATTGGCTATCCGTACCAACAACAGATTTTCATCAAACGGCTTCAACAAAAAGGCATCAGCTCCCATTTTATAACTTTCCAACCGTGCTTCATCGGAAGTCTTCGCCGTAAGCATCAAGAACGGAATGTGAGATACCGAAAAATCATTCTTTACCCTCCGCGAAAATTCCATTCCATCCATCACAGGCATCATCAGGTCGCTGATAATGAAATCCACATTGTTCATCTTCAAGACCTGCAGACCTTCTTCTCCTTGTGAAGCCTCCAATACATGATAATATTCTGACAATATCGAACGGATATAATCGCGCATGTCCTTGTTATCTTCCACTACCAGTATCGTCATCCTACTCCCTTTATGACGTTCTACCGGTACTTCCTCATTTTCCTCAGGCAACGTTTCGGAGGAGCCACGTTCCACCGGCAAGACAATATGAAATGAAGAACCTTCTTTCAGATTATTCTTGGCCCGTATACTTCCTCCCAAAAGGCCTATCAAACGTTTGCAGAGATACAGACCAATACCTGTCCCGCTCTGTCCGCTTACTGATTCCTGATTCTGGTTATCCGACTGATAAAACCGATTGAATATCCGTTCGATGTCCTTCTCAGATATACCTTTTCCAGTATCTTTCACACCGATAAAAAGATGTTCCCCGTCTGTCGTGTCCAGTATGGCAGCATATACTGTCACCGCTCCTCCCCTAGGCGTAAATTTCAAGGCATTGCTGATCAGGTTAGTCAAGACTTTCCGTAAGATATCCTCATCGAACATCATATAAGGGTCTTTCATCCTTACTAAGACATTGAAACGGATTCCCTTATTCTGTGCATAAGCCTCAAAAGCAGGAAGCAAATCATTCAGGAAACGTTCCAGATTACCATGATGGCAAATAATTTTCAGATGCCCTTCTTCTACCTTCCGGAAATCAAGCAACTGATTAATCAGTGACAACAGATACTTGGAATTACGCTCTACCAGATGCAACTGTTCTATCACCTGCGGATTATAGCTCAATTTTAGCGCCCGTTCAATCGGCCCTACAATCAATGTCAATGGAGTACGGAACTCATGCGTAATATTAGTAAAGAATGCCAGCTTATCCACTGTCAGTTCCTCCACCCGGTGAGACATTTCCAGAATCTTATTCTTCTGGTCTGTAATCTTCTCATTCTGCTCCTTCAGCAACTCATTTTGGCTGGCAAGTTCTTCCTTCTGTAAGGAAAGTTGTTTCTTCTGCTCTTCCAATTTATGGGTACGCTCCTCCACCATTTCGTGTAACAGCACCTGCTGCCGCTTCATGATCCGGTAACGCCATAACAAAAGACGATAAAGGATGAAGCCTATCAACAGAATCACAACTATCACGAAACCGGGAGTCTTATAGAAATAAGGCTGAACCTCAATGACCAGTTCTTCAGTTCTCGGCAACCAATGCTTCCCATCGGAAGCATACTGTACCTGAAATACATACTTCCCAGGTTTCAGATTGGTATAATATCCCCAACGGCGGGTAGCCGGAACCACATTCCATTTTTCATCAAACCCTTTCAGACGATATGAATAAAGAGCTTGTGAAGGAGCAAAATAGTCCAATGCGGCAAACTCGATATACAAGGCTTTGTCACTTTCATGCATGACAACGCCTTTCGTACCAGGATAAACTTCCTCATTGAATACCTTGATATGAGTAAAAGCTATCGGATAATCAAATATCTTGTCAGCTTCCATCAACGAACGAATCTCAGTCAATCCACCTATACTTCCGAAATACAACTTCCGTTTATCTTTCGATGCGGCAATTGCCTTCCAATAAAACTGGTTTGAAATCAATCCGTCGTCCTGCGAAAAATTACGGAAAGATTCTTCTGTCACCGAAAAACGGGAAAGCCCGTTCAACGTTGTAATCCATAGATTTCCATACCAGTCTTCCACAATTCCCCGTACATTGTTGTTCACCAGACCGTCCTGTACCGTATAATTCTGGAACACATAGCCCTTGTCTGATTTTAACCGTTTATAGAATCCGTTTCCATTGGTTCCTATCCACAATGTACCGTCTTTCGACTGGAAAACAGAAGTGACCCGTTCTATTTCCCTTGATTCCGGTTCATCCAACTTGGATGTATATAACTGATAGACCAGTTTCCCCTGACGATACGCCTCCAGATTTATCTGGCACAATCCGAAAGAAGTGGCGATCCAAAGCTCTCCTTCCTGCGTAATGCACCCTCCTAAAGCGTTTCTATTCATGTAAGTATGCGCAATATCCACAAAAGGATTCTGTACCTCACCTGTTTCAGGATCATAAGTATATAATTCTGTCGCAGTATTAATCCAAAGTAAATTGTTAATGGAATCGTATATCAAATCAGAAATAAACAAATCATCCGTCGGAATTTTACGGAACCGTTTATCTGATAAGTTCTTGCGGTCAATCCAGCCCAAGCCGCCTCCCCAAGCACCAATATAAAGCCGATTTCCGTTATCCAACGCCAAAGCGCTCACCGAATTATGAGCCAGATGGGCGGGAGCATCGGTCGTATAATGAATAAACTGACTGTTTTCCGGTAAACGGCAGTTCAAGCCTCCTTCTACGACACCGACCCACAACTTGCCTGTTTCATCTTCTACAATAGCATTGACTATATTTTTTGACAGGCTTCCCGGTTGATATGGAGAATGATTATAGTTGGTTACCGAAAGATAAGAGGGGCGCATCTTGGTCAATCCTCCGCTCTCTGTCCCAATCCAGATAATTCCGTTTTGACTGTCTGAATACAACGTATTGATGAAGTTCGAATTCAGGTTGAAGACATTCAGAGAACTGTCATCATGCTGAATACGATCGAACGCATCCTGAGCCGGATTATACACATTGATTCCCCACAATGTTCCCACCAGCAGCAAGTCATTGGCAGCTACCGTTATCGAAGTAATATAGTTCTGTGACAAAGAATGTACATCGTCTGCCTGATAATAATAGGATTTTAAAGTGTCCGACAAAATATTGTAACGGAACAAGCCGATACTGGTTCCTATCCAGACATCGTTCTGCTGATGACACATACAGAATACATACAAATTAGGAGGTAACTGTAAAGCTGCCGAAACCCGAACCGGTTCCTGAGGTTTCGTTCCTTTTTCACTGATACGGCACATCTGTCCTTCCCATTGAAACCAAAGATATCCGTCTACTTCACAAACAAAAGCTCCCCGATCACTCATCTGTATCGGAGCAATATCATAGATTCCTGTTACCAGTCCTTCCTCATTGAATACAATCTTATAAATCCGACCGTCACAACAAGCCCATAAATTACCACTTTCGCTTTTCATCAGACACACCACCGGACGCGAGAACAGTGTTGAATCCACCTGATGGGTTGACATCAGCTGACGGGCGGTCATCACCTCCATATTCCGGGTATCCAAAACATCCAGGCCCAACTCACTGGCCATCCAGATTCTTTGGAAAGTATCTTCACACAGATTATTCACAAAATTACTATGCAATGCATTCTGATTGGCATTAAAGACCAGGAACTCATTACCGTCATACCGTGCTACTCCCCCTCCTTGCGTAGATAACCACAGATAACCCTGACTATCTTTCATGATATCATCCACGAAATTATGAGGAAGACCGTCAGACATTGTAATTTCAGTCAAAGCATATCGGCTCAAGTAATGCTCTACCGATTGAGTCTGTGCCCACAACGAACAGACGATTCCCCAAACAATACAGATGACTCCTAGTCTTTTTTTCGTATTTATCATAGCAAATTAACAGATAGCATAGTTTATTACAAGGCAAATGTAAAAAGCTTTTTGAAAACATTCCGGAAAATTCAGACCAAATTCATCGTACAAAGCCAAAAATCCACCAAACGAAAAAAAAAATCCACCCATAGCTCAGCTGTAACCTATAATTTTGCAACGTGATAAAACCACATACAGGTTTAGAAAAGAGGTTAGTTGATTTTATGTACACAGGTGGTACCGATTATCCGGTACACTTGTGCTACATAATAAATTTTAATTGAACACATTTACATTAAATCTAATGATATGAAAAACAGTTTCAAGATGCTCAGACTGTCCCTCTGCTGTCTGCTTGCCCTGTTGGCAACCACCAGTTTACATGCAGCCGAAAAAGATACGACATTCGTAGCTACGGGCAATCCGATTGTAAAATATAAATATTTGGGTGATCCGGCGGCCATGGTACACGACGGTACCTTGTATATCTACGCCGGACACGATGAGTGCCCTGCCCCCCAACAGTTCTATCTGATGAATGAATGGTGTATTCTGTCTACCAAAGACATGAAGCACTTTACCGAACATGCCTATACCTTGAAAGCGACCGATTTCAAATGGGCAAAAGGAGAAGCCTGGGCCAGCCAGGTCATCGAACGCGACGGAAAGTTCTACTGGTACGTGACCGTAGAACATGCTACCATACCCGGAAAATCCATCGGCGTAGCCGTTGCCGACTCGCCTACAGGTCCATTCAAGGATGCACGTGGCTCTGCACTGATAACCAACGATATGACTACGGAATATACATCCATTCCATGGGATGACATCGACCCGACCGTCATCATTGATGACGACGGACAGGCTTACCTGTTCTGGGGAAACACCCAGTGCTATTATGCCAAACTGAAAAAGAACATGATTGAACTGGACGGACCGATTATGCCTATCCAGCTTCCACGGTATACAGAGGCTCCCTGGATTCACAAACACGGAGACTGGTATTACCTTTCATTTGCATCGGAATTCCCCGAAAAAATCTGTTACGCCATGAGCAGAAACATCAACGGACCATGGGAATACAAAGGTATCCTGAACGAACTGGCCGGTAACTCGAATACCAACCACCAGGCCATCATTGATTTCCAGGGAAAATCCTACTTCATTTACCACAACGGTGCCATCAACCCAGACGGATGCGGCTTCCGCCGGTCCATCTGCATGGACCGCTTGGAATACAATGCGGACGGAACGATCCAACGTATCCGGATGACTACCGAAGGAGTCTTGAAATAAACATCTTACCATAAAATCATATAAACCATGAACAAACATTTTGCTTTTTTAGGCGCGCTTGCATTGTCGGCAGGATTGACTCTCCAGGCACAGAATGTCAATCAGTTGGTCGTACAAGCCAATAAACTGGGAGCAGAAATCCAGCCCACCATGTACGGACATTTCTTCGAAGACATCAACTTCGGAGCCGACGGAGGTCTGTACGCCGAACTCATCAAGAACCGCTCATTCGAATTTCCGGATAAATTCGCCGGATGGGAAATCTTCGGAAACGTTACCTTGCAGGATGACGGACCGTTCAAACGTAATCCACACTATGTACGTCTGGGCAATCCGGGACACATGCATAAACATACCGGCCTGGAGAACGGAGGATTCTTCGGCATCGGCCTGAAAGCCAACGAAAAATACCGCTTTACCGTATGGGCCCGCGGAGAAAACCAGAAAATCAGCGTCGAACTGATAGACAACGCATCCATGGGCGAAAGCCAGGTCATTACCCAACAGGAAGTAGCCATCAACTCCAAGGAATGGAAAAAATACGAAGTGATACTGACCTCACCGGTGACTTTCGAGAAGGCTCACCTGCGTATCTTCCTGACTACTCCGGGAACACTCGACCTGGAACATGTATCCCTCTTCCCGACAGATACCTGGAAAGGACGTGAAAACGGACTGCGCAAGGATTTGGTTCAAGCTTTGGTAGACACCAAACCGGGAGTGTTCCGCTTCCCGGGCGGCTGTATCGTTGAAGGTACCGACCTGGCTACCCGCTACAACTGGAAAAACTCGGTAGGTCCGGTAGAAGACCGTCCGCTGAACGAGAACCGCTGGCATTACACCTTCCCGTACCGCTTCTTCCCTGACTATTTCCAGACTTACGGTATGGGATTCTATGAACTCTTCCTGCTGGCTGAAGATATGGGAGCCGAACCGCTGCCGGTAGTAAGCTGCGGCCTGGCCTGCCAGTTCCAGAACGAAAATCCGGAAGCACATGTAAAAGTATGCGATTTGGAAAGCTACATTCAGGACGCACTCGACCTGATAGAATTCGCCAATGGAAGCACCGACACGAAGTGGGGAAAACTGCGTGCCGATATGGGACATCCCGCTCCGTTCAACCTGAAATTCATCGCTGTAGGCAACGAGCAGTGGGGTCCTGAATACCCGGAACATCTGAAACCGTTCGTAGAAGCTATCCGTAAGGCTTATCCGGACATCCACATCATCGGTTCATCCGGTCCTAACTCAGAAGGTGACCAGTTCGACTACCTGTGGCCGGAAATGAAAAAACTGAAGGTAGACCTGGTAGACGAGCACTTCTACCGTCCGGAAGACTGGTTCCTGAAATCGGGCAACCGCTATGATAACTACGACCGCAAAGGTCCGAAAGTATTTGCCGGCGAATACGCCTGCCACGGAAAAGGCAAGAAATGGAATCACTTCGAAGCTTCCCTGCTGGAAGCCGCTTTCCTGACTGGTGTAGAACGTAACGCCGATGTAGTCTACATGGCTACTTATGCTCCGCTATTGGCTCACGTAGAAGGATGGCAGTGGCGTCCGGACCTTATCTGGTTCGATAACCTGCGTTCGGTACGTTCCTGCAGCTGGTATGTACAGTCACTCTACGGCCACAACAAAGGTACCAACGTAGTCCCGTTGACTATGGACAAGCAGCCGGTAAGCGGTCAGGAAGGACAGAACGGTTTGTTCGCCAGTGCTGTTTGGGATGAACCGACACAGACCTACATCGTAAAGGTAGCCAACGTATCCGACAAGGCTCAGAAACTGAACGTCGAGTTCAAGGGCCTGAAAAAATCCGTTCAGTTGGGCGAAGGAACCTGCACCACGCTGCATTCCGATAACCTGGATGCCGAAAATACCCTGGATAACCCGAACCTGATTGTTCCGAAAGAAAGCAAAATCGATATCGAGAACAACGTCCTGAATACTGAAATCGGTGCCAAGACATTTGCCGTCTATAAGTTTGTGAAAACTACCAAATAAACGGGTTTAACTATATTGCCTTTTAAAGACCTGTTCCCTCCTGTCTCACGAAATGAGATAGGCGGGACAGGTCTTTTACATTTTGACACTTTGATAAACCGGAACACTAAGAATAAGCTAATCCGTATTTAAATTCGAGACTTTCAGGAAATAACGATTCTCGTTGAGTCCCTCAATGTCATAAAACAGGAATTTCCAACAACACGTAAAACAAAAGTAAAGATAAAGAAAATAGCAGATATACTAAGAAGCGTATTTCTTCATTTATACTGACACATAGATATTCCGAACTACACTTCATACCTTACACTTCCAGCTTCAGTATCCCGCTATTTTATATTCTCAGAAGGACATCCAAGCACCTTCCAGCAAAGGTCTAGTCGTTTAAAGAGAAAGAATCAGACGTTTTTGCGCAACTGCCCGGACGTTTCATTGGAAAGATGAGTTTGTTTTTGTGTTAACGAATCGATTGATTTAACAATCATGCTTATTATACCTTCTCTTTTATACCATTAAATAAAGGATGAATTAACAGTTCCCGATTATCTACAGTAGTTTGCGAAAATAGCAAGTAAGCAAAACAACATCATTAGCAACATATAGAAACTGATTCTGAAGATTTACTAACAGAGAGATTAAACAATTATTATTCTTAGGGTTTCCATTTTCCGTCAAATTGATAATTATTATTCCCTACTGGCATATTGGCATTTTTTATCAGAGTGATGAATGGGTTCTTTTCCGTAAATATCATCTACGTGCTTTAGGCATTTCCACCATAAAAAATGACAGACACCTCTCCCCAGCCAGAAAAGCTCTGAAATCCGTTAACAAAACTTTCTTCCCAAGCAGGAACCCTTAAACAGTGTTATAAAACATAAGAATTTAATTGCATTCCTTGTTTATTTTACAGGATTCCGTACCTTTGCAATGTGTTTTTCATAGTATTAGATTTTAAGGTTAACAAAGGTTGGAGTACAGCGGTACTCCTTTTTTTATTTATACAAGTTTCTTTTTCATAAAAATCCCATTCTATAGAAATTGATTCAAACTCCCTTTAAGAAACAATCCACGACTACGATTTATAGCATTCTATGGTAATTTGTCCTCCACACATCGTTTTATATACAACTATAAATCAAATAATTACAGAAATACTTCAAATTAAAATGCCTTTGAGAAGTGGACATTTTTCCCTGTTCTAGGCACGGCTATTCTTGATTTATCCACCTATAAAGTCCTTTTGTCCACCTCCATTCTAGTTCAGACCTATACATTTGCGACACTAAAAGAACCGTTTATTGTTTAACAAACGAATCCATACTATGAAGAATAGCAAGAAAAGCAGTCCTAACATAGCAGGTTTAATGATATCAACACACATATCATAACTCCTAAAATAATCCAAACACACAAAGTGTGAGGTCGAATAAATTAGTGAGCTAAGAAAACCGAATCATGTTAAACTAACAACGATCTAACCAGTTATTAATAATTTTAAATTTAATACCACTAAAAATGAAAAAACAATTAATTCTTTCCACCATGCTTGGCTTATGTGCCTTTGGCGGTACAGCAATGTATCCTACATCCGCCATGGCTACAGTGGCACAATCACCGACCATTAAGGTCCGTGGTCAAGTTGTCGACGAACAAGGCGAGCCTCTATTAGGAGCCACCATCAGAATCAAGGACGGACAAACAGGTACGACGACCGACTTGGACGGAAACTTCCAGTTGGAAGTACCGGGAAATGCCGTACTACTCGTCAGCTATGTAGGTTATAAAGATCGAGAAGTAGCAGTCCGTAACCGTGCCATCATCGAAACGATTCAGTTGCAGTCGGATGATTTAATGCTTGAACAGGTAGTCGTAGTAGGTTACGGTACACAAAAGAAATCCGATTTGACCGGTTCTGTAGCCGTTGTTGATACAGAAGCCTTGAAACAGGTATCACACTCCAATATCTCCTCCATGCTGGAAGGTAAAGTTCCTGGTGTACAAATTACTTCCGACGGTCAACCTGGTGCGGATCCTACTGTGCGTATCCGTGGTGTCGGCTCTTTTGGTGATACCTCTCCACTCTATGTCATCGATGGTGTCCCCATGGGAACTTCTATCCGTGATTTCTCATCCAACGATATCGAAACCATCCAAGTATTGAAGGATGCTTCGGCGGCTGCCATCTATGGTTCCCGTGCCGCCAACGGTGTGATTATCATCACAACTAAACGCGGACAAAAAGACCAGCCGCTGAAAGTAGACTACAACGGTTATGTCGGTGTGGATAATATTCCCAAAGGAGTCTATGATGTCATGAATGCCGACCAATACAGCCAGTATATCGGCCAAGCCTGTGCAAACTCCAGCACTCCGTTGCCCGGTGGATATAGATTCGATCCCGCAACAGGTACTTACCATTTCCAGGATGAAACAAATACTGACTGGTTTGACGAAGTATTCAAAACAGGTATCCGTCAAAACCACAATGTAAACTTATCCGGTGGTAGTGCGCATAGCACCTACAATGTATCATTGGACTACTTTAACCAAAAGGGTACCCTGGAAGGAGCCGGTCCGAATTATGAACGCTATACCGCGCGTGTCAACAACTCTATGGATACCAAATTTGTGAAGTTCCAGACCAGTCTGGTCTACTCTCATTCCGACCAAGATAACATGGGCTTGTCTAATGCTTCAGAATATGTACAGGGTCTGTACGGTGATGTAACCAATGTATTGCGCGGTACTTTGCTGATGCAACCTACCATCAAAGCATACGACTCATCTACATGGGTACTGGATGACAAAGTGGGAATAGCCAACGGATTCAATTACGACGCATACGGATACGGTGTATATTATGACACTGTACATGGTGATATTTCTGCATCCAACCCGCTGTTAATAAACAACTTGTTACAACGTAACACGCGTGTGGACCGCTTTGTAGGAACAGCTTCGGCAGATGTAGACCTCTTTAAAATGGTAGGTATCAACAGTAAGAATCATAAGCTTAACTATAAGATAAACCTCTCATACAGCAAAACTCACTGCAAAGACTTTACCTGGATTCCTGCATGGGTACAAAGTAACCGTGTCTATCTGGCTAAAAGTAATGAACGACTGACCAAAGCTACACGCAGCTATGCGGATGCATTGATTGAAAACGTGCTTACTTACGATGGAACCATTGGCAAACACCACATCAACATCGTAGCAGGTCAAACTTATGAAGAGGAAAATACGGACTTACTGACCGGATGGGGTATCAACTTCACCGAACCTTACTTCCTGCAACTCCAGAATGCTGCAGACACTTACTCTGAAAGTTTCGAATACAAACATGCCATCCTGTCCTACATCGGCCGTATCAACTACAACTACGCCGACAGATACCTGTTCTCTGCAACAGTCCGTCGGGATGGTAGCTCACGTCTGTCACAGAATATCCGTTGGGGAACCTTCCCTTCTGTTTCTATCGGTTGGCGTTTTGATAAGGAAAACTTCTTCCCCTTCAATCCGGATGTCGTAAATATGTTCAAGGTTCGTGCCAGCTACGGTGAACTCGGTAACGAAAACATCGGTGAATACATGTATCAGGCTGTTATGGCACGTAACAATATGACCTACAGTTTCGGTAATACTCCTATAACCGGTTCTGCTATCTCTACATTCGTAGACAACAATCTTTCATGGGAAAAGAAAAAGACCTATAACGTAGGTATCGACCTGGCCTTCTTCAACAACCGGTTGGAATTCACCGCCGAGTGGTACAAAAATACCAGTGAAGACCTGTTGTATGCTGTTCCTGTTCCTGAACAGGCCGGTGTATCCAATACTACAGTTACGATGAATGCAGCCTCAATGAACAACTCTGGTTTCGAGTTCGCAGCAACTTATCGCAACCATGACCATGACTTTAAATACGAAGTATCGGCCAACCTCAGTACGCTACGTAACCGTGTCACTTCATTAGGATTCGGTACAGATTCTTATATTTCAGGATCTTATATTACCAACGTAGGTCAGGAAATTGGTCAGTTCTACGGTTGGGTATACGAAGGTATAGCACGCACACAGGCAGACCTTGACAACCATGCTGTCCAAGAAGGTGCCCAGGTTGGTGACTGTCTTTATAAAGACGTCAGCGGTCCTGACGGTACACCGGATGGTAAAGTAGACTCATACGACCAGGTTGTATTGGGTAGTGGTATACCTAAAATCAACTTCGGACTTAATGCCCGCTTTGAATACAAACGCTTCGACTTGAGCATCGCTACATTCGGTGCGCTGAATTACCACGTTGCCGATGATATTTACAACTCGCTCAACTCTTGCTATGGCTGGGGTAACAAGAGCGTAGAAATGCTGGATGCCAACCGTTTCAGCGAAGACGGTACGACCTATCTTTCTGATGTACCTCGTACTTATGTCACTAACAGTGCCAGCCTGGCCTGGAACGACCTGTTCAGCTCACGTAAGATTCAGAATGCAGCTTACTGGAAGATTGCCAATGTAGAATTAGGTTACAATTTCCCGGACGAATGGTTCGGCAAGTATGTATCCAATGTTCGCCTCTACGTATCAGCACAGAACCTTTATACATTTACCGGTTATAAAGGCTATAATGTAGACTATGCTGGAGGAACTTTCACTCCGGGCTACAACTTCTGTTCATTCCCGACTGCACGTACCTTCATGTGTGGTGTTCACTTTACATTCTAATTGTTATTCTGTATCTAAATACTAAAAAAATACTGTATGAAACTAAATAAATATTCACTGGCTCTAATTTTGGGATTTGCTACCTTGAGCTCCTGTAGTGACAGATTGGAACTACTGAACCCCAACCAGCAGACCTCAAGTACTTTCGGATTCAACGCCGATGACCTGGAAGAAAGTGTAGTCGCTGCCTATAACCATATCCGTATGGAAGGTTCCTATGCCCGTGTAGGTTACACCATTGATGTATGCCGCGGTGATGAAGCCTGGAACTCATCACAAGTATGGTATCTGCCTTTCGACGACCTTAACGCTGAAGTAACTTCAGATATCACATGGTGGCCTTGGCGTGAATGGTATTACACCATCAATGTATGTAACTTTGCCATCTCACGCTGTGGTGAGGATAACAGCCAACTCTCTGAAAGCATGAAACGTATCAAGGGACAAGTACTCTTCCTGCGTGGTCTTTCCTACTACAACCTGGTTGGCTATTATCAGAATCCTCCTCTGATTACAGATTATGCCACTTATTCTTCTTTGGATGGACTGTACGGTGCCAACAGTACCTACGATGAAGTACTTGACCAAGTAGAAAAAGATTTCCAGGAAGCTATGGAATTGCTTCCATCACGCAATGAAGGTGGAGAATGGGCTGCCGGACGTGCCACTTGCGGTGCCGCAGCCGGTTATTATGCCCGTACCCTGATGGTACGTCATAAATTCAGCGAAGCATTGACAGTGCTGAAAGACATCATCAACCAGAAATATGGTACTTACAGACTGATGGAAAACTATGGAGACAACTTCCGCGAAGGTCCTGCCTACGAAAATAATGAGGAAAGCCTCTTCGAAGTACAGTTCCTCGACTATGAATCACAGGGTACTGACGATGAATGGACTCCGGTAAACACTAGCCCGAACGCAACTCAGGGGTCAGCCATTGAAAGTAACTTTGCTCCTGGTAACTATGGTGGTTGGGCCGACATCTCGGCTTCTCCATGGCTCTACCATCTCTTCAAAAGTGAACGTACTACAGATGGCAAACTTGATCCTCGACTCTACTGGACCATTGGTACTTATGAATCTGACTGGGAAGATTTCGAATATGGAAATGTTGCTTATACCCACGAGCTTACACCTACAGATACAATCGTAACCAATAACATTTATGGTGGATTGCCAATCGCAAAATTCACCAATCTCCGTACAGGTCTGTACAGTACAGTCGTTACTGGTTTACATGACGGTATCAACCTACGCCTGATGCGCTATTCGGATGTACTGCTCCGCGCCGCAGAATGTGAAAATGAAGTAAACGGACCTACACAGCAGGCTATCAACTGGATAAACGAAGTACGTAACCGCGCCGGGCTTCCTGGCTTGAAACTGGCTGACTTCAATACGGCAGACAAACTGTTCGAACAAATCGCCAATGTAGAACGTCCTAAAGAATTCGGTTGTGAATTCGGCCGAGGTTTCGACCTCATCCGCTGGGGGTTCTTCTATGACAGTGGTCGTCTGCAGCAGCTCAAGGAACATGCCGTTGTGCGCCGTTCTACCAGCAGATTGTTATATCCTGTCAGCTATAGCGACATTGCGACCGATTCTGAACTGAAGAGTTCGTTCGATACGTATGTAACCGGACATGAATTCTTACCTATCGTACAGCAGTTGACCAACAACAATCCGATGCTGGAAGGTAACTCAGCCAACTATAGTACAGACAACTCTGTTTACTTCCGTGAAAATGGATGGACAGTACGTCCGGTTGTAGACTTGAGTAAGTAGTAGAAAAAACAAAATAAACAGTCTTCCTCTCCCGACACTCTTTCATCAACGGGAGAGGAAAGACTTGAATCAATTACCTATTTCATATATTAAGACCATGAGACATTTAAATAAAATAGTACCCGTCTGCTTTTCTATCGCCTTAGGGCTCTCAGCATTGACGGGCTGCGAAGGTGGTGAACTCTACAACGTAGATGCCCCCGATTGGATCTCCGAAAAGGTGGATTCCATAGCAAACTCGAACAAAACAGAGGATGAAGTACTTGAGGGTATGCAGGAAGATGTATACACTATCGGAAGCACAGATTACTCCAGCGGCTTCTGGACAGTTTTCTCAAAAGATTACGTAGTGCCTGACGGACAGAAATGGAATGCTGTGTTCAACCTCCATATCAATCCAAGCGCATCTAATACTTATAAAAACTTCGGCTTGGTAATCTGCAGCGATGCCGATAGAGGCGGTGAAGGGTATTTAGAGTATGGAGTCATTCGTTTCGATAATCAGCCCTCAGGCAACTCGGAATGGGGAGACTATATCAATCGCTCTTATGTACAAAGTACACTCACTTTTGAAACTGACACTGATGCCGGTATCGATCAACTCGGCGGTAAAGTAACACTTACTGTCGACCGAACCGACCCGGAAGCATTCAACGTCACCATAACTAACGGAGTGGTTACCAAGACCTACAAACAACCGACTGCTTTAGTTAATCTGAATGCAGACGCAAGCAACACCAATATACGTTGCTTCCTGGTGCCGGAAGGTTCTTACATTGATTTCTTACAGACTAATATTGTTCCTATCGGTGGCTTGACTTCTGCCGATGATAAGAATCCGATATCTATGGAACTGCAGAATGTACCTGAACTGGTAAATGTAGGTGTTCCATTGGATTCGGCTATGATCAATGTCTCTGCAGTGGTCAACTTCGAAGAAGGAGTCACAAAGACCGTACAGGCCTCTGAACTTCATTTCTCAGCCATCCCTGATATGGATACACCGGGAGTGAAGAATCTTGTTGCCATTTATAACAAGACTTTCAAGGGAGAGAACTGCGAACAACCTATTGTAGCCAATGCGACTTTTGAAGTAGTAGAAAAGGTTGCCTCCATCAAAATTACCGGCCAACCTTCTCATACCAACTACTATTATTATACCTCACCGGCTACAGAGTCAATGACCGGACGTACACTGGCTTTTGATCCGACCGGTATGGAAGTTACCGCAACTTATGAAAACGGTGAATCAAAGGTTATCGACAATTCAAGACTTAGCTTCTCTGCTATTCCTGCTACAACCGGTTCTCACACGGTTACCATTAGCGCCGATGAAGGAATAACGGCTGAAGTTAACGTGACTGTTTCAGAATCTGCAGTCTCTGCTGTAAAGAATAGCACTTCTATCCTAGGAGCAGAAGACAACTCTTCAGCATTCCAGGCTGTCTTCTCTGATGAATTCAATGTACCGGTTGGAGAGACTAAATCCATCGCATTCACCAACTATAGTAATTTAGTCGCTAACTGGAACAACTTTGTTGTCTTTCTCCGTAAAGCAGATCTTACGGAATATGCGGTAGTTCGCGCTGACAACTATGGATGGGGCAACGGATATGCCGCTTGTCTCACCAGTGGAGGTCAACCTGATTGGGCTACATGGCTTGCCGGTATGAACGGTGCCAAAGTTACACTTTATGTAACCAATTGCGGAAACGGTACAGCTGATGTACAGGCTGTAATGGAAGGTACCACCGGTACCACGTCTATTCAGTATTATTTAGGTATCAATACGATTGATCCCGATGACTTGAACTTTGCTTTGACAATTGATGGAAGTCATATTGTATTCGATGCTGAATAAATGAATTAAGGTACCATTCATACCTTAACCCCAAAACCATTGATTTTTTACCGCCCATGCCGTTCCCTCTTATCGTTAGAGAGAACGGCATGGCTCTTAAAGCCAACTAAATGAAAAAACTATCATTCATCTGGATATCCCTACTGACAATCTTTGTTTTCGCTGCTTGTTCCGATAACAATGACGATACCGACTACAATCAAGACAGTGGTGTAGTAATCGCTACCCCTGAAGTGACAACAACAACCGGTACCTCACTGACAGTCACTTCATCTGTTTCCGGTAATGTAAGTGAAGTGGTCAAGAAAGGTTTCTGCTACAGTGTAAATGTACAGAGTCCTACCATCACTGATAATGTGGTAGAGGCTGACGACAATTTCGAAGCTACCCTTTCCGGACTCATGGGTAATACAACCTATTATATCCGTGCTTATGTTTATGGGAACAGCCGTTATACCTACTCGGAGACACTTACAGCGTCTACAGAAAGCCAAAGCATGGATGAGCAACTTAAGAATTACGTAGCTCCTGCCTATGAGGATAATTATGTTAACATCGCAGACTGGTCTAAACGGGATCAATGGAATTTAAGTAACGTTCACGATCCCACTGTAGTTTTGGCAGAAGACGGGTATTACTATATGTATCAGACAGATGCCTCGTATGGTAATGCTCATACTGCAGGTGGACACTTCCACGGAAGACGCTCCAAAAATCTGGTCGATTGGGAATATCTGGGCGGTACCATGCAGAATCTACCCGACTGGGTCATCCCGAAGCTGAATGAGATTCGTGCCGAAATGGGTCTAGCTCCTACTACAGCCAATACAGCAGACTTCGGATATTGGGCACCTTGTGTACGGAAAGTCAGAAATGGTCTCTATCGGATGTATTATTCCATCGTCTGCCCCGGTACAATAAGTGGAGACGGCACATGGAGCGAACGTGCTTTCATCGGCCTGATGGAAAACGACAATCCTGCCAACAACGATGGTTGGGTGGATAAAGGCTATGTCATCACCAATGCCTCAGACAAAGGTTTGAATTTTCATGTAGCCGCAAACAATTGGGCAAACTGCTACTACAAATGGAATGCCATCGACCCCAGCTATATCATTGATAACAATGGAAGGCATTATCTGGCCTACGGTTCTTGGCACAGTGGAATCGCCTTAGTGGAGCTGGATGGTGAAACAGGTAAAGTGAAAACTGATTTACCTAATCCTTGGGGAACAAACGAAGACATCGCTGCCTATGGACAGCTGATTGCCACTCGCCAGATGGGGAACCGTTGGCAAGGTTCGGAAGGCCCTGAACTGATTTACCACGACGGATACTACTATCTGTTCTTAGCGTATGACGCACTGGAGATACCTTACAATACCCGCGTGGCACGTGCTACCAACATTACCGGTCCCTATTTAGGTATGGACGGTACAGACGTAACTACAGTTGGAGGCGATATCCTTCCGGTAGTAACCCATCCTTATAAGTTCAATGGCAGCGATGGTTGGGTGGGCATCTCTCATTGCTGCGTTTTCGATGACGGAAACGACAACTGGTACTTTGCTTCTCAGGGACGATTCCCGGCAAATGTAGGAGGAAATGCATACAGTAATGCCATCATGATGGGACAAGTACGTTGTATCCGTTGGACTAAAGACGGTTGGCCTCTTGTTATGCCTGAAAGGTATGGCGCTGTACCACAAGTAGAAATTACAGAAAATGAATTGGTAGGAAATTGGGAACACATTGATCTCTCCTATTCCTACGGAAATCAGAAAACCTCTACCCAAATGACACTTTCATCTGACCATAAAGTGACAGCAGGAAGTTGGAAAGGAGCCACATGGACTTATGACAGTAATAACCATTGCCTCATTCTCGATAACGGAGTAGAACTCTATCTGCAACGCGAAACTGACTGGGAAGCATCTCCAAGAACCCATACAATCGTTTATGCCGGATATGGTAAAGATTATAAGACCTATTGGGGGAAAAAAAGCAAATAACACATAGAATATATCATATATTCATAGCACAAAGATAAGTAGCTCAATAAACACGGGTTACTTATCTTTTTTTATTATCCCCTCTGATATAATAAATCTCACATAAGCTATAGACCAGAATCATTGTATCTGATCTATCATCATAATCCTTAACAAACCTAGAAGTAAAAGCCGAATTTCTTAAAACGTGTTATAAAACATGATTTTTAAGCTCCATTGCTTGCATATATCCAGATATTCCGTACCTTTGCATCGTGTTTTTCATAGTATTAGATTTAAGGTTAACAAAGGTTGGAGTACAGCGGTACTCCTTTTTTTATGCCTATAAGTGAAATACCCTAACAAACAAGATTGATTGACCATGGAATTCCCTGAAAGAAGCGTATTGCTCGGTATGAGCGGAGGAACAGACAGTTCGGTGGCAGCCCTGTTGCTGCAGGATGCAGGATACCGGGTAACCGGCATTACCTTCCGTTTCTATGAAAAAGACGGGAATACCGAATACCTGGACGATGCACGGGAGTTGTGCGACCGGCTAGGTATCCGTCACCTTGTATACGACGTACGGGAGGAATTCCAACAACGCATCATCAATTATTTTATCCGTGAATACCTGGAAGGACGTACGCCTGTCCCCTGCACCTTGTGCAACAATTACCTGAAATGGCCGCTACTGCAGCAAGTAGCCGATGAGCAAGGATGCGATTATTTTGCTACCGGACACTATGTCCAGAAACAACAGATTGACGGATACTGGCACATCACACAGGGAGCCGACCCCGACAAGGACCAGTCGTTCTTCCTGTGGGGACTTCCGCAATCCATCCTGCAACGGATGCTGCTTCCGATGGGAACACTGACGAAAACCCGGGTACGCGAAATAGCAGCCGAACGGGGATTCCTGAAAGCTGCCCGTAAACGGGACAGTCTGGGAGTCTGCTTCTGCCCCATGGACTACCGCACCTTCTTACAGGAACACGTTACCGACGGACGCATTATGCCCGGAAATTTCTACGACGAGCAAGGGAACTTTCTTGGGAAGCATGACGGCTATCCGTTCTACACCATCGGTCAACGGAGAGGACTCGGCATCCACCTCAACAAAGCGGTCTTCGTCAAGGAAATTCATCCGGCAAGCAACCGAGTCATTCTCAGCGACAATCTGCAAGCCTTGGAGCAACACGAAATGATACTGACGGACTGGAACATCACCAATCCTTCCGCCTTACTGGGACAAAACGACGTCATTGTCAAGATACGCTATCGGAAACAGGCCAACCGCTGCACCGTAACCCGTACCACCGACGGTAACCTGCACGTCCAACTGCACGAACCGTTGGCTGCCATTGCTAGCGGACAGACCGCTGCCTTCTACCGGGACAATGTGGTACTGGGAGGTGGAATCATCGCTTCCAGCCGATAAACCGGTATCGGACAGGTAAACCATACTTATCCACCCATCATTGACCGTTTATCCACAACCTGTTCACAAACAAAGAACAGCTATTAAATATTGATTATAAGAAATTTATCAAATATTCATATTGGGACAGATTTTTATATGAACAACCTTATCCACATCCCTGTTGAAAACTCCGGAAAGGATAAGGAAGATAAAAAAGGCATCTGCAACGCCTCTTCCGAAACGCTGCAGATGCCCACTTTTTTAATCTTATTCCTTCTACAGAGAATTTACATACGCATTCAGTTCCTTCACCATATCGGCAGCCGACTGATGAGTGTAACTTTCACTACCCGGCATAAATCCTCCCAACAATTTATTCAGTTTCCCTAATTCACGACGGGCATTCTTACGTACCAGTTCATCGCGCAGGATGAGTATCTTCTCGCAACACTGCAATCCTTCCACCAACCGTTCAAACCGGATACTGCTTCGCGGACCCGGATAGATGCAATAAGTATCGCCGGCAGCCCAGGTACGGAAACGGGAATCGTGCAACGGGTCGGCAGGCCAACTCATGGTAGACCAACGCAGATAACCGTCATATCCTCCGGCTACAGCATGAATAGCGGTCCAGGCGGCCTCAGCCGGTGCAGAGAAAGTAAAGATATTCGGGAAAGGTTCTGTACAACAAGTATAATAGGTACTGATTTGCCCTTTCTGTTCGCGTTCTGCCTTTACCTTGGTCGGGAAGGTCTGCCCATAGGGAATGCACAAATAATACAAATCCGACTGAATTTCCTCGTGATAGTTACCGGCCAGCATAATCTTGTATTCCGGGTCGGCCTCTTTGATGACCTTGATGGCTTCCTGCATGTCTTTCAACGGACGTTCATCCATGGAAATGGAAGTCTTTCCGAACCATCCTTTTTCCTTGAGGTGACGGGCAAAATCTTTCAGGAAGGTACCCCAATAGTCCGTATAGGCCTGTTCGCCCGGTTTGGCCTTGACGAACAGTACCCGGTTAGTAGCCTGGTCATAATAGTCGAAGCTCAATTCCCAAGGTACCATTGTATAACAGCTTATCAATCCGTCGATGCCGACATCGTTCATCATAAAATCTACCCACTTGTCGAATACCGTATAATCGAATGCCCAGGTACCGTCCAGCTTCTTCATCCGGAAAATCATGCTGTCATAATGGTCGTACGTCTGTCCGGCCCAAGGCTTGTGCATGATACTGGCCGTAATGGTGCGTTGTCCGGCATCTGCCAACATCCGCATGATGGGACGCATGGCATCAAAATGTTCCTTGCTCCACAACGGAACCTGATAATAACGGGCTATGGCATACGGATTCTGCCACAAATCAACATACATCTTCCAATCTTTCGGTGCAGGCAATGTCCTTTCATCTACCCGTACTTCCACTGTCAACGATTTCTTTCCAAGTTTCTCGCTCGATACAGACAGCTTTCCCCGATAAACACCCGGCTCGGCAGTGGCCGGAATCCAGACATTCACCCATACCGGCTGAACCGTACGGGCCTTGACCGGAAGCAGCGAACCGGTATCCAGGATATCGGCTACCATGGATGAATCCCAGTCGGCTTTGTTCAGGCGCTCTCCGCATCCTCCCTTACCGTCTTTATTCAGTTCGTCGGTCATGACATATCTCACAAAATGCGTACGTACCGCCGAGGCAGGTATCACTTTCTTCCCGCTCTTGAGTTCAGACATTTCCATCTTCACCTCACCCAAGTCTTCTTTAGTCCACAACAGTGCCTGAGCGTTCACCCGCTCTCCTCGCCAGCCCTCCAGCCGGATGCTGTTCTGTTGTTTCACCTCGGGGACATCCAGTTTCTTGTAACGGACATCCGTAGTTGCCCAACTGAAGCAAGCTGCCTGCTTCATCTTATCCCATACGGCAGCATCGTCATGAGGTTTGGTATCAGTCCATTCCTCAAACTGAGCCAACGGGAAGCGTTCAGTCTGCTGCGCGCTGGCATAAGTAGTACCTGTCAGCAACAGTGCTAATAGAAGTAGTTTTTTCATAACAGATTGAGTATATTACAACATAAATCAAACAAAAAAGCCCTGATGCCCTCAGAAGCCTCACAAGATTTTCTATTCTTGAGAGGTCTCCGATGCATCAAGGCAACGACCAAATATAGTGAAAGGTAAGCGGAGAGGCAAATGAAAAACGAAGTTTTTTCAAATTTGACTGTTCCGACCCGTCACCTGCATGCCGCAAATAGAACCGCATAGATACAAAAATTCCGGGGAAGTTTCCCCGGAACCTATCATTTCTTTTTCAAGTCTTCAGCTGGAACAATACGATAAAGTTTGTCGCTCGGACGGATACGCTCAGGTACCTTGAACGATACATGAACTCCTTTCTTCACCACATCCACCGGTTTCAGGTCCACACGAGCCTCATCCAAGGTAAGATACATCGCTCCGGTCGTCGGTCCGGTAATGAGCAACTTATCGCCTACCTTAATCTCGGCAGCCTCTATCAGGAATTCGGCCACACCGATGTTGGAGAAATACTTGATACCGCGTCCGGCATAGACTTTCCGCTCAGTCGCTTCAGAACCATAGTTCTTGCTCCATTCACCCAGACGCTGTCCCAAATAATACCCGTTCCAGAAACCACGGTTGAAGACAGTCTTCAAACGGGTATCCCAATCGGCTACCTTTTCTTCCGTAAAGGTACCGTCCAGGTACGAACGGATTGCCTCCTTGTAACATTCCACCACGGTCTTTACGTACTCAGGTCCGCGGGCACGTCCTTCTATCTTGAATACCCGTACGCCGGCCTCTATCATTTCGTCCATGAAATGAATGGTCTTCAGGTCTTTCGGCGACATGATGTACTTGTTGTCTACTTCCAGTTCGATGTCGCTTTCCTTATCCTTCACGATATAAGCCCGGCGGCACACCTGCATACAAGCGCCCCGGTTGGCCGAAGCATTCAGCTCATTCAGACTCAGGTAACATTTTCCGGAAACCGCCATACACAAGGCACCGTGACAGAACATCTCTATCCGCACCAGTTCGCCCATCGGACCCTTAATCTGTTGTTCCTGGATAGCTTCATAGATTTTCCGTACCTGTTTCAGGTTTAGTTCACGCGCCAGTACCACTACATCGGCAAACTGCGAATAGAACTTCAATGCCTCCACGTTACTGATGTTCAACTGGGTAGAAAGGTGTACTTCCTGCCCCACCTGATTGCAGTAAGCCATCACCGCTACATCGGCGGCAATCACCGCGCTGATACCGGCTTCCTTGGCAGCATCGACAATCCGACGCATCAGTTCCAGGTCTTCATCATAAATAATGGTGTTGATGGTGAGGTAACTCTTCACTCCGTTTTCGTCACAGATACGGGCTATCTCCCTCAAATCATTGATGGTAAACGTGCTGGCTGAACGGGCACGCATGTTCAGGCTTTCAATTCCGAAGTAGATGGAATCTGCTCCGGCATGGATGGCAGCCGCCAAAGACTCACGGGAGCCTACGGGAGCCATGATTTCAAAGTCTTTTATTGAATAACTCATCTTCTACAAATTAATGGACTGCAAAGGTAGTGATTTTCCACCAAATGATACGGCAAATTTCGTATCTTTGCACCCTCAAAAGTCATGCAATGAAGATAAGAAACATCGATTTAGGAGAAAAGCCGGTACTGCTGGCTCCGATGGAAGACGTAACCGATCCTGCCTTCCGCCTGTTGTGCAAAGAGTTCGGTGCCGATATGGTCTATACAGAATTCGTTTCGAGCGACGCACTGATCCGTTCGGTCGGGAAAACCATGCTGAAGCTGAACATCAGCGATGCGGAACGTCCCGTAGCCATCCAGGTATATGGTAAAGACACCGATACCATGGTAGAAGCGGCCCGCATCATTGAAGAAGCGAACCCAGACATCATCGACATCAATTTCGGATGCCCCGTGAAACGAGTAGCCGGAAAGGGTGCCGGTGCCGGTATGTTGCAGAATGTACCGAAAATGCTGGAAATGACACGTGCCATCGTCGATGCCGTCAAAGTTCCGGTCACCGTCAAGACCCGCCTGGGATGGGATGCCGACCACAAGATTATCGTAGACCTGGCCGAACAGTTACAGGATTGCGGTATCGAAGCGTTGACCATTCACGGACGTACCCGTGCCCAGATGTATACCGGCGAAGCCGACTGGACCCTGATAGGAGAAGTAAAGAAGAACCCACGCATGCGCATTCCGATTATCGGCAACGGCGATGTCACGACTCCCGAACGGGCCAAGGAATGTTTCGAGAAATACGGAGTAGACGCCATCATGATCGGACGGGCCAGTTTCGGCCGTCCCTGGATATTCAAGGAAGTGAAACATTACCTCCAGACCGGCGAACTGCTTCCTCCTCTTTCCTTCAAATGGAGAATGGATGTCCTGCGCCGTGAAATAGCCGATAGCGTAAACCTGCTGGACGAACGCCGGGGTATCCTGCACGTACGCCGCCACCTGGCCGCCTCTCCATTGTTCAAGGGTATCCCCAACTTCAAAGAAACCCGTATCGCCATGCTCCGCGCAGAAACGGTAGAAGACCTGAACAATATCCTGAACCATATCGAAGAGACTTTCGGGAAAGAAGCATAAAAAAACAGAGAGACGGTACACTGAGCAATCAGCATACCGTCTCTCTGTTATTCCGTCCGATATGGTATCCTTACATCCGCGATGCCTTCTTGACATCTCCGGTAATACGGGCTGGAGTACCTGCATAACTTACCGAACCGGCACTGGAAACATGTACGTCTAGAGTACCGCTGGCCGAACAGGTAATGTCACCGGCCGAAGAACTGCTGGCCGTCACATCAACGGCGCGTAACCTGTCGGCACGGACATCACCGGCAGAACCGGATTCAAAAGCTGCGTTCCGGCATACGCCTTCCAGTACGATATCGCCCGAAGAGCCGGCAGAAGCCAATACATCGCCCTGACAATCGATACCCTTTATCTTACAATCGCCCGAAGAAGAAACTTCAGCTTTCAATTGAGTGCAACGCAACGACTCCATCTTGACATCACCGCTACTGGAAACATCTACCGAAGCACGCTGACATTCTACCCGATTGAGCGCAATATCTCCACTGCTGGAAATCTGTGCGGTCAAGTCACCACATTTTACCGACTCAGCCGTAATATCGCCACTGCTCGAAGCCGAAAGACTGACAGGCTTTTGGGTTGTCAGTCCGTTAGCCAATTCAATATCTGAAGAACTTCCTGTCTCAAAAGAAACAACTTCCGGCGCATAGACACGTACTTCGTAAGTACATTTCCCTTTGATAGAAGTACCACGTTGCATACCGACATTCAATGTTCCATGCGATTCTTCCACACGGATACGTTCTATCAGATTATCCGGTGCATAGATTTCAGCGTATGGAGTTGAGGTAGCCGTCTGATAATAGACCACATCTACCGAAGAAGAGGAGCTGATAGCCTGGATATCCGAAAGAGATACCTTTTTCGTTACATACGTTTTACTGGGAACAATCCCCTGGGTCTGGAACAGACCGTTTCCATTACTACTGCTTCCAGCGAAACAGCTTGATAAACTCACTGACAAAGCAACGATGAACGCTGCCAATTTTACTTGTTCAAATGTTTTCATTTCTGTTTGTGATTGATTTAAAATTTCTATTTCTACCTATTAAACGTAGTTTTCACTCAAAGGTAACAGAAAAAACGGATTTTTTTATTCTTTTATCCAAAAAACCGGAAAAAACATGAACATCCTACTGAAAATACATATATTTGTAAACAAGGTATTAAAGAAAAAATAAAATGAGTCCGGTTTTTAAACGAGAAGATGGTTTCTGCTTCAAAATTTATTCAAACGAAGAACTTCGCAAACATATCCATGTGATAAAAGCTGAATGCGAAGCCAAGTTTTGGCTGGAACCAACCGTTGAACTGGCTGAAAATTTTGGATTTAAACCCAAAGAACTGAAAAAAATCAATCAAATGTTAGAACAATATGGAGACGACTTCAAACGCCAATTCTCAGAACACATCAGCAAGCGTATTGATGATTAATGCGCAAGGTATTTTGCTCTCAGTGTTAGGAAACGACTATTTCCTTTCGTATAACCGTGTACCTTGGCTGAAGGACGCACGTATCTCCGATGTATTGAACGTCAGAATGAGCGGCAGGTCTGCCATCGAATGGGAAACCTTAGGAGTCGATTTGGAAATAGAAAGTCTGAAACACCCTGAACGTTACCCGCTTATCATGAAACGTAGCCCCTTGGATACGATTTAATCAAACAACACACCATGTTTATTTATTCAACAGATAAACATGGATTTCCCTACGCAAAATCCATAAACCGCGTCGGCGTTTATAAAAACACCGACGCGGTCTTGAAATTTATTCCGCACGCACGGAACTTTTCTCCTAAAGAAATAAACTTTGATATTTTCTTATACCAATTTACTAAATTACGATTTCTAATTCGAACGGACTCACTCCTTTATCCGAAAAACCGGCGAAATGAACCAACGCTTGTACATCAGTGTAGCCAACTGGTAAACGAAGAAAGCCGTAACAAAGCCTACCAAGGCATCAATCAAGTAATGCGCCTGAATGTATACCGTTGCGCAACACAACAGGATATAGAACGGAGCCAGCACATAAGCCAGTTTATGATTGATACGCCAGGCCATAATCATCACAATGGTAGAGATACCCACGTGCGAACTCGGGAAAGCCGCCGTAGGACGTTCCCCTACTTCCTGCGAAGCTTCTACCAAATTGTAGAAAAAGCCGTGTTCATAACCAGGACCCGGAATCAGGTAATCGTTCGTATTGAAATAAGTACCGATAGCCGGAAAATCACAGGCATTTACCTTATCCATCCCAATGGCCGGAAAATAGAACTGAGGACCTGCCACCGGAACCAGGATATAGAACAGGTAGTAGATAAAGAAAGAAGTAACCAACACAAAACAGATTTTCTCGAACCATTCGAAACGGTTCAGGAAATAATAGACTACCACCACCAGAATCATGGGATAATAAAAGAAATACCCCATATTGAACGGTTCGCTGAACCAGGCGGACGGACAGAGCTTACAGAACTCCACCGAAGGCTGGCAATGGAACAGCCATTGCTCCAAGCGGGCAAACACATGGTCCAGGTTCGGGAACAGGCGGTTGAACTCGAACGTATCGGGGTACCAGTATGCCAGCAAAGACATCTGTACCGCCATACGGATGAAAGCCGTCAGCCGGCAAGGGAACAACTGGTACAGGTAAATCAACCCGAACGTCAGGACAACGATACCCAGACGCTCCATCAGCATCAGTTCCGGATGGTCCATCCGCGAAAACAGAATCAATATCAGGATTGATGTCAGCGCATTGTATATCAAGCTGATACTTTCTACGGCAAACAGTCCCCTGCCACTGTGTACCCGTTCAAACAATTTCAAATCTATAGCCATCCTTCTTTCTTATACCAAGCGATTATTTCTTTGACACCTCTCTCCAACGGATACTCCGGACGGTATCCCAATTCCTTTTCCAGCGGTGTAATGTCGCACCGCCAGTTGCGCTGCCTCATGATTTTGTATTTGTCGCAATTCAGTGTACTCGGCTTGCGAAGCAATTTCGCGACGTTTTCCGAAACGAACGAAATCACTTTCAGCAACCACAACGGACAGATGAAACGGAACATCCAGGGATTTCCCAATTCCTTCCGTATCAGGTCCGAAAACGTACGGCTGCTGTATACATCGCCGTCCGTTACAAAATAAGACCGACGTATCACCTGTTTGTCGATAGCCAGGTAAATAGCCTGCACCAGGTCTTTCACAAAGACAAAAGTCAGGTCCTGCCGCCGGAAACCGGCCATGAAATCCACATGATTCCGGATAGACTTTGCCATCAGGAAATAATCCCGTTCCCGTGGACCGTACACACCGGTCGGCCGGAAAATGACGTATGGAAAATCCTTCAAGGAAGCCAGGTATTCTTCCGTATGTAACTTGCTCAGTCCATACGCCGTATCAGGTTTCGGGACATCGGTTTCTGTGATAGACTGATAATTCTTTTCATGAATCGGGCCGAACACACTCAACGAACTGAGATACAGGAACCGTTCCGGAACCATATTCAGTCGTTGCAGGGTTTCGATAAACAGACGGGGCGCCCAGTAATTACCCATCTCGAAGTCTGCCTTATCAAGACATTTGGTCACACCCGCACAATGAATGATGTAATCCCATCCTCCATGTTGCATCCGATGCTGCTTCAACTGTTCCTCCAAATGCGTACTGTCCGTAAAATCCAGCTCCGCGAACTGGATACGGCTATCCTGCAGGTATTTCCGGCTGCTCCGTTTCCGCACACCGGCCCAAACCTGGAATCCACGTTCCAATCCGCCTTCTACCAGAAAACTCCCGATGAAGCCACTGGATCCGGTCACTAATATTTTTTTCTTCATAACTTTTGTTTCGGGTTCTACATCCACCGACTATTCCCGGCTTTTCCTATCATTGAAAACATTTAAACGCCTATTTCTCCCTATGTCTTGGAAAAAATAATTTCCATTCTGTTACATTCTGGTTAAGAATGTACAAAGATAATGGTTTTTAATTCCTTGTCAGAAAATAAACGGATGAAATCGCAGCGAATTGCATTTATTTTGTTTACTTTGTAGATACTAATTTAAATAAGGAACGACATGGCTAAGAAAAAGAAAGAAAAAAAAGGCGGAAAACGCATGAAGAAAAAAGAGCTGGTAGAAACGCTTATCAGCTACATCCGCACCAAGCCGTTTGAAGCATTCAGCCTCAAACAGTTGTTTCAGGGACTCAACTTGACTACCCATCCACTGAAGATGCTCTGTGCAGACACCGTTCAGGAAATGGTCGAAGATAACTTCCTCATCGAAGTAGAAAAAGGCAAATACAAACTGAATGACAAGGGACAAATTCTGACGGGTACCTTCCAACGCAAAAGCAACGGAAAGAACTCGTTCATTCCGGAAGACGGAGGAGAACCGATCTTCATTGCCGAACGGAATTCGGCCCATGCCATGAACAACGACAAGGTAAAAGTGGCCTTGTGTGCCAAATGCAAGAAGAAAAGCCTGGAAGGTCAGGTCATCGAGATTCTGGAACGTGCCAATACAACCTTCGTAGGAACTCTGAAGGTCAGCAAGAACTATGCTTTCCTGCTGACGGAAACCAGCACTTTGGCCAACGACATCTTCATCCCGAAGGACAAGCTGAAAGGCGGTAAAGACGGCGACAAGGCTGTAGTGAAAATTACGGAATGGCCCGAAGAAGCCAAGAACCCCTTCGGAGCTGTCATCGATATTCTGGGCAAGGCCGGTGAGAATACCACCGAAATGCACGCCATTCTGGCCGAATACGGATTACCGTACACTTACCCGCAGAACGTAGAAGCAGCCGCCGAAAAGATTCCGGCTGAAATCACTCCCGAAGACTATGCGGAACGTGAAGACTGCCGGGAAGTGGTAACCTTCACCATCGACCCGAAAGACGCCAAGGACTTCGACGATGCCCTTTCCATCCGGCAACTGAAACCGGGACTGTGGGAAGTAGGTGTACACATCGCCGATGTATCGCATTATGTCAAGGAAGGCAGTGTCATCGACAAGGAGGCTGCCCAGCGGGCGACTTCCGTATACCTGGTAGACCGTACCATCCCGATGCTTCCGGAACGTCTGTGTAACTTCATCTGCTCCCTGCGTCCGGATGAAGAAAAACTGGCCTATTCGGTCATCTTCACCCTGAACGAACGGGCCGAAGTAAAAGACTACCGCATCCGACATACCGTCATCAAGTCCAACCGCCGCTTTACGTACGAAGAGGCACAACAGATTATCGAAACCGGCGAAGGGGAATACAAGGAAGAGATTCTGACTCTGAACAAGCTGGCCCAGATTCTCCGCGAAAAACGAATGGCGAACGGTTCCATCAATTTCGACCGTTGCGAAGTACGCTTCGAAATCGACGAGACCGGCAAGCCGCTGAGTGTCTACTTCAAGGAATCGAAGGAAGCCAACAAACTGATAGAAGAGTTTATGCTACTGGCCAACCGTACCGTAGCCGAACACATCGGTAAAGTGCCCAAGAACAAAAAGGCGAAAGTCCTTCCCTACCGTATCCACGATTTACCGGACCCGGACAAACTGGATAATCTGAGCCAGTTCATCGCCCGCTTCGGCTACAAGATACGGACCGGAGGCAGCAAGACAGACGTTTCGAAATCCATCAACCGCCTGTTGGCCGACATCAGCGGAAAGAAGGAACAGAACCTGATAGAGACCGTCTCCCTACGGGCCATGCAGAAGGCACGTTACTCCATCCACAACATCGGACACTACGGACTGGCCTTCGATTATTATACCCACTTCACCTCGCCGATCCGCCGGTATCCGGACCTGATGGTACACCGTCTGCTGACCCGTTACCTGGCCGGAGGACGTACTGCCCAAGCCGACAAGTACGAAGCGTTGTGTGAACACAGTTCTGCCATGGAGCAGACGGCAGCCAGTGCCGAACGTGCCTCCATCAAATACAAACAGGTGGAATTCATGGGTGAGCGTATCGGTAATGTATACGACGGTGTCATCTCTGGTGTAACGGAATGGGGACTTTACGTCGAAATCAACGAGAACAAATGCGAAGGCATGGTTTCCATGCGCGATTTGGGCAATGACTACTACGAGTTCGATGAAAAGAACTACTGCCTCATCGGCCGTCGTCACCACCAGAAATTCAGCTTGGGTGACCCGATTCAAATCAAAGTAGCCCGTGCCAACCTGGAAAAGAAACAGCTGGATTTTGTATTGGCAGACAATGTACTGAAACCGGATGTTCCGGAAACAGAAACAAAAGCAGCAGAACCGGTCAAGGAAACGAAGAAGTCCGGTAGCCGCCGTAAAAATTCCAAGAAACGCTAAAACCCCATCAGACGAATTCAATTATCATTGAAATGTCAATTGAGCATCGTCTGAAAAGTATTTAAAAAGGTCACAACCTCCGTATTACGGAGACTGTGACCTTTCTCCTTATTTCACCCGTCGGTTCAACTGGTTATTCGCCTTTTCGGGACGGGACTTCCCGACGCGTTTTCCGCTGGTTTTCTTCTTCCCCGCCTGCTTCGCTTTGTAGGCAAAAGGGTTCTTCTTGTTCACTACCATATATATATCCTCACAGATTCATTTTTAAAATCAAAGACTCATTTTCCCAAGGTAACGGGGGTCCCCGGTCGAGCAGCCGCTTCCACCACCTTCCGACGATTCACTTCCACCTTTCCTTTCACCAGTTCCGGAATATTGAACGAATACAGGAAACGCCGATAGAAATCCGGAGATTCCTGCGGCACTATAAAAGGCTTGCCGCACACACCGTTTGCATCGATATGTACCAGATAAGGATGAGTATACAACCCGTCTATCCGACGGCTGCTGAATACCAGCCACCGACTGTTACTGCTCCAGGAATGATAACTTTCTACATCCCGACTGTTGGCAGCTGTCATCGGAATACATTTCCGGGTATGCAAATCCATCAGGTACAAATCGGCATCCTTGTGCCAGATGGAGAAATTACCATACGAAGCCGCCGTAAACACCAGGTATCTGCCATCCGGAGATACCCGGGGGAAGGACACACTCTTTTTCAGGTTATCTGCCTGAAACAACGTATCTACCCGATTCGTAAAACTCCGCTTTTCAGGATTGAAACCGATGGCACACAGACTGTACCGCACCTGTTCGAACTCGGCAGGCATCGGCCGGGCCGTTGCCGAACAGAAATAAAGGGTTTTCCCATCGGGAGAAAAGGTGGGAAAAGTCTCGAAAGCACCGGAAGCCGACAACAACGAATCGGTCACGACCTCATGCCGACGGACATCGTATACCACTACATCCGACGCCAGATCGTACACCTCTATCCGGTTGGGATGGTTCATGTGAAAAGCCTGACGGGTCTGGTTGACCGAAAAAGCAACATAATTGCCAGAAGGGTGCCACGACGGATAAACCAAAGTCTGGATAGCCTCGTTCACCTTGGTATCCAGTTTTTCCACCCCCTCTTTTCCTGCCAGATAGGTTCCTCCCAACTTGGCCCGCATGTGGAACAGCATTTCCGACGGGTCTTGCGAACGGAACGAATGGCAGTTCATGCAGTTATGCTGTGTGGATTCATTGGTCAGAATGGCCGTCTGACGGAAACCGGTCAGGTCACGCTGGTAGATACCCATGGTATTCCATAATTCATACCCCGGCTCTATCAGTCGATACACCAGATACGGGTCGACCGCATCGGCCGATACATGCCACCGGAAAGGCTGATAGACCACCCATTTTCCCTGTCGCTTGACGAATACCTTCACTTCCAGGTCCTTGCCGGCTGCCGTTTCCAACAACCGCTTCCATCCTTTTTCCGGAATCCGGAAACCGTCTTCACTGGAACCGACCACCAGCTTTTCCGGTCCGCAAGACACGGTTGCCACCGCTTCTTCCGCTTCCGTTTCCAGACAGAAACGCAAGGGAGCGATATTTGCCGGAATCGTTACATCCAGGTAATCCGGGAAAATAGCCGGCTGCTCCGATAAGGTTTCTTCTGCCACCGGTTCAGACGAAGAACATCCTGTCCCCACAAAAGCCATCAGCAGGAACCATACATATATAATTATTATCCGATTCTGTTTCATCTGTTTTTTCTCTCTTATTTCGTAAACATGTAATAAAACCAGAAAGTATCTCCGAAATGATTCTGCAACCGATAGGCCAGACTATGATCCTGCCGACCGGCAGAGACCAGTCCTCCGTATTCCTTGAAACGTCCGGCCACAGCTTCCGACACACCGTATGCCGCCCATAACTCCGGCTCTCCGGCATGCATAAAGACCCATGCTTCCTGAAAAGCGACCGGCAACGGACAGACACTGCCTGCCTGTTTCCAGTATTCCATCAGTTCGCCGAAAGACTTCAAATCCTTACATAACAGACAAATGGCTCCGAAATATTGGAAAGCCGGCTGATACTCCGGATTCGAGCGGACCACCTGAAACAGGTCTACCGCCGCTTTCTGCGCATTCGTCAGTCCTGAAGCATGCTGTACACAAGCCTGCCGGGGACCCAGCTCCGCATCCTGCCGAAGCAGTTCCGGATGATGCAGGAAACGACGGTATGCACCGGCCTGTTCCGCATACATGCAGGTCTCTTCCAGCAACGATATGTATTTTTCGGCCACTGCATCATGACCGCCAATCAGATTGGTCTGTACCAGCCTCAGCAACAGGCGGGGATTCACAGCCCGCTCCGAAGCAATCATTCCCTCGAAAGCCATTTCCTGAGACAAAGCAAGATTCCCCATCTGATAATAGACATCGCTCAACAGCATGGAAGCATTGACCGTTTTATTCCAGGAAATGACGGCCCCCCATCTTCCACACTGCGGATAACGGAAAAGTTCGTCTCCCAATTTACCGAGATGAGAGAGAGCCAGATTCTGATAACAGGCATGCATGGCGTTCTGTCCGGCACGCAGTCCCGGATAATCGAGTATCTGCTGCCACTGTCCGGTACGGCTGTAATAATCCAACACCTTGATTTCATAGTTCCGGTCATTGCTATAGTGTCTGATGCCCTGATGGAAAATTCCGGCCAATAGGCATATCTGTATTCCCCAAGAAGTCCAAAGCCTCCAGCCGGACAAAGATTTCCGGTTCCGGTGCAATATACAGGCTGCCAACACATTCAGCAGCACCAGGATTCCCGGCAGGTAATTGACTTTCTGAGACAGCAGCAACGGATGATAATAGGCATCGGGCGTAGCCAACAGGCGCCATTCTCCTCCCCATCCCAAGCCATACAACAGCAACGGAAGTCCGAATCCCCAAGGAAGCAGCAACAGGCTTCCTCCTTTCCACCGGCTCTTCCCGCAACATACTTCCCAAAGTACGGCCGCTATCACCGCCAGCAACAGATGAGGACCTGCCAGCAGATATCCTACCCATGCGGTAACAGCCCCATACACCATCCGCCAGCGGAAACTGCCTATCCGTAAATAACCGTTCAGACAGACCAGCGCCAGCAACAGGCTCAACAGACCGTCAAAATGATAATTGAAATCCATACAGGCCCAGACCGTACAGATACCCGGCAACAGGTACAGCAACGGAAGGGAGCAGGACACAGCTATCTTTCTCCAGACATTTTTCATCAACCAGCCCAGGACTACAACCGACAATCCCATTACCAGCGGACCGACAAAAGGTATCAGAAAGAACTGGACAACGAAAGCGGCCAGATATGCGGTTACACCTCCTACCTGCCACAAGGTATCGACAGCATATTCCTTGCTGAAGCGGAACATGTAGAACTGTTCCTGATAAAAGAAATGATAAGCCAGAAAAGACTGGCAATAACCGGCTACCGCCAGTCCCAACAGCAGCCAGCCTCCCCCACTTACGACATGTTTTTTCCAGGTATCCATGTAGTTTCCTTAAATATTCCAGTGTTTCATATAAGTGCCCAAAGGTATAAAAGATTCCTCAAGAACCCTAAAAACAGCCCGGGAAAAAACGAACGGACGTATCGGAGCAAACGAACGGACATCTTGAGGAAAACGTCCGTTCGTTCCAAGTCAAACAAACGGACATTTTTCCGGAAGACCTCTCAACGGCATAATCGCATACATTTTCAAGCGGGAAAAGCCCATTGCATCAATTTTTTCGTACCTTTGCAAATCATCACACAAAGAATCGATTATGAGTCCGTTAGATTATACACACATACTGACCAAAGCGGTGGACGAGCTGTCAGACAGCCAATCCTATCAGGGACTGTTCCACCAGCACAAGGAAGGTGAACCGCTCCCGTCGGGGAAATCGCTGCAACGCATCGTAGAGCTGGCCCGCTCCATCCTCTTCCCGGGGTATTTCGGAAATTCCACCATCAACAGCCAGACCATCAACTACCACATCGGAGTAAACATCGAGGAACTCTTCGAACTGCTGACCGACCAGATTCAGGCCGGACTCTGTTTCGGTGTAGAGAACTCCGGCATCCAGGAATATGAATCTCCCTGCCGTGCCACGTCGGCCAAACTTGCCGCCGAATTCATCAGTCACCTGCCCGAAATGCGGCAGATTCTGGCTACCGATGTGGAAGCCGCCTACTACGGCGACCCGGCAGCTACCTGTTTCGGTGAAATCATCTGCTGCTATCCGATTATCCGTGCCATCACGAATTACCGGATTGCCCACGAACTGTATAAACTGAATATCCCGCTCATTCCGCGTATCATCACCGAGATGGCACACTCGGAAACCGGTATCGATATCCATCCGGGTGCACAGATAGGCCATCATTTCACCATCGACCACGGAACAGGCGTGGTTATCGGCGCAACCTGCATCATCGGAAACAACGTGAAACTGTATCAGGGAGTCACCTTGGGAGCCAAAAGTTTCCCGCTGGACGATGACGGAAACCCCATCAAGGGAATCCCCCGCCACCCCATCCTGGAAGACGATGTCATTGTCTATTCCAACGCTACCATCCTGGGCCGTATCACCATCGGCAAGGGAGCTACCATCGGCGGTAACATCTGGGTAACGGAAAGTGTAGAACCGGGCGCCCGCATCGTACAGCGGAAAAGCAAGGATTTCTAAGCTGTTTCCAAACAGCCGTCATGTCAAGCATTTTATGTACAAACAGTTGACCGACTGGCTGAAAATACCTATTTTTGCACAATCATTTGAAATTACGTAATTAAATCAACATGAATCAAGAATTCGAGCTGATTGCCAAAACCTTCCAAGGGCTGGAAGATGTATTGGCACAAGAACTCACCGAGTTAGGAGCGAGCAACATTGAAATCGGACGCCGCATGGTTTCCTTTACAGGCGACAAAGCTATGATGTATAAGGCCAATTTCTGCCTGCGTACCGCTATCCGTATCCTGAAACCCATCAAACATTTTACTGCCAAGACAGCAGACGAAGTATACGACGCCGTAAAAAGCATCGCCTGGGAAAACTATCTGGACAACATGAGCAGCTTTGCCGTAGATGCCGTAGTATTCTCGACCGAGTTCCGTCATTCCAAGTTCGTGGCTTATAAGGTGAAAGATGCTATCGTAGACTATTTCCGCGAAAAGACCGGTAACCGTCCGTCAGTACGCATCAACAATCCGGACCTGGCCATCAACATCCACATTGCCGAAGACCAGTGTACCCTTTCGCTCGACAGTTCCGGCGAGTCACTGCACCGACGCGGCTACCGTCAGGAACAGGTGGAAGCTCCGCTGAACGAGGTACTGGCCGCAGGTATCATCCTGATGACCGGCTGGCGTGGAGAATGCGACCTGATTGACCCGATGTGCGGTTCGGGTACCATTCCTATCGAGGCGGCTCTGATTGCCCGCAACATCGCTCCGGGTGTGTTCCGCAAGGAATATGGCTTCGAAAAATGGAAAGACTTCGACCAGGAACTGTTCGATTCCATCTATAACGACGATTCACAGGAAAAAGAATTTACCCACAAGATATACGGATACGACAACAATCCGAAAGCGAACGAAATCGCTACCCACAACGTGAAGGCAGCGGGCGTCAGCAAGGATGTCATACTGGCCATCCAACCGTTCCAGCAGTTCGAACAGCCGGCGGAAAAGAGTATCATCATCATGAACCCGCCTTACGGCGAACGTATCTCTTCGGAAGACTTGCTGGGGCTGTATCAGATGATCGGTGAACGCCTGAAGCATGCCTTTACAGGGAATGACGCCTGGATTCTGAGCTACCGCGACGAATGTTTCGACCAGATTGGCTTGAAAGCCTCTGTAAAGATACCTCTGTTCAACGGTGCCCTGGAATGCCAGCTCCGCAAATACCAGCTTTTCGACGGTAAATTCAAGGATTTCCGCAGTGAAAACAGCGATACCGAATTCAAGCCGAAACGGGAAGGAGACGACAAGAAACCGTTCAGACGCCCACGCATGACAGCAGAAAAGGCTACCTACGACCGGAACAGACGTTCCGAAGGCCGCAGCAGACGGAATGAAGAAGAACGCGGTGAGCGCAAAGGTGGATTCCGCGACCGGAAAGAAGGCTTCCGCGAAGACCGCAAGGGAGGTTTCCGAGGTGACCGGAAAGAAGGTTTCCGTGGAGACCGCAAGGAAGGATTCCGCGAAGACCGCGAACGCCGCAACAGCTTCCGTAACAGAGATACTGAGAATCCGCGTCCGAAACGGCCGAATACCGACGACGGACGTCCGAAACCGGGACCACGTCCGCAGTACATGCACGACCTGCGCAAGAAAAGAGAAGAATTGAACGAAGACTGATAAAACCCGATTATTCATGAAACGTATATTTCATTTCATACTGTTCTGCTGTATGACGGCACTGAGCGCTACTGCACAAGAAAAGAAGGCATTTACCCTGGAAGATGTCATTCCGGGTGGAGAGAACTACTTCAACCTGGTTCCGAAATCAATGCCCGGCCTGCAATGGTGGGGAGATGTCTGTGTCCGCACCGATGTGGAAGCTATCCAACAGATTGATTTAAAGAACGGCAAAGAAAAACCGCTCGTTACACTGGAAGAGGTAAACGCGGCCTTGTCCGGCAACAACCTGCCGTATAAGCCGGAATATTCCATCAAACCGCTGCGTACCTTGTCCGGCGCTTCACTGCCATGGGGCGACCGGAAGGTCATCCTGTTCTCAGGAAAGGCCGGCAACGAACAGGTCAGCGAAAACTACATGTTCTGCTACGACTTCGGAAAGAAACAGATTACCAACATGTTCCGTATCCCGGAACAGGGAGCTGCCAACTACGATTTCTGCAAGGCCAACGGTTACCTGGCCTATACAGCCGGCGACCACCTGTACATCGCCAACCAGGGAGAGACCAGCAAGGCTGTCAGCCCGAAGAAAGACAACGAGAAACTGCATGACATCGTATACGGACAGGCCGTACACCGCAACGAATTCGGTATCTATAAAGGTACATTCTGGAGTCCGAAAGGCACTTACCTGGCCTTCTACCGCATGGACCAGAGCATGGTGACCGATTATCCGCAGGTGAACACCTCTACCCGCATCGCCACCCTGGAACCGGACAAATATCCGATGGCAGGCATGACCAGCCATCAGGTAACCGTCGGGGTATACAACGTACAGTCCGGCAAGACAGTATACCTGCAGGCAGGCGACCCGACCGACCGCTACTTCACCAACATCAGCTGGTCGCCGGACGAAAAGAACATCTACGTCATCGAACTGAACCGCGACCAGAACCATGCCCAACTGGTACGCTACAACGCCGAAACCGGTGCCAAGGAGGCTGTTCTCTACGAAGAGACTCACCCGAAATACGTAGAGCCTCAGCAACCCTTGCTGTTCCTGCCGTGGGACAGCAGCAAGTTCCTGTATCAGAGCCAGCGTGACGGCTTCAACCACCTGTATCTGTTTGATACGGCATCGGAAGTGACTCCGGTGGAAAAAGAAGCGAAGGCCGGCGGTACCTACAAGGAATCTGTCAAGGTCACTCCACTGACCCAGGGAGACTGGCTGGTACAGCAGGTATTGGGATTCAACCCGGCCAAGAAACAGGTCATCATCGGAAGTACGGAAATCTCTCCGTTGCAGACCAATATCTTCACGGTCAATGTAAACGACGGAAAGCGTACCTTAATCGGCAAGGAAGACGGTATGCACTACGCCCAATTATCGGCCAGCGGTACTTATCTGATAGACAACTTCAATTCCTTCAGTGTTCCACGTGAAATCAGCCTGTTGCCGACCAACGGGAAAAAGGGTACCGTACTGCTGACCGCTACCGACCCGCTGATTGAAAACTACAACCTGCCGGAAATCACACTGGGTACATTGAAATCGGCCGACGGAAAGACAGACCTCTACTACCGTCTTATCAAACCGGTCAACTTCGACCCGAACAAGAAATACCCGGCCATCATCTATGTATACGGTGGTCCGCATGCCCAACTGATTCATAACAACCGCTTCTACGATGCCCGTGGATGGGACCTGTACATGGCTCAGAAAGGATATGTCATGCTTACGGTTGACAGCCGTGGCAGCGACAACCGCGGATTGAATTTCGAGAACTGCACCTTCCGTCACCTGGGTGAAGAAGAAATGAAAGACCAGGTAGAAGGAGCCAAATTCCTGCAATCCCTACCCTATGTAGATGCAGATAAAATCGGTGTACACGGTTGGAGCTTCGGAGGTTTCATGACCACCAACCTGATGCTGACTTATCCGGAAATCTTCAAAGTAGGTGTGGCCGGCGGTCCGGTCATCGACTGGCACCTGTACGAAGTGATGTACGGTGAACGCTATATGGACCATCCGCAGAACAATCCGGAAGGCTATAAAGGTTCTAACCTCCGTGAAAAGGCCGGCAACCTGAAAGGTCGTCTGCAAGTCATCATCGGCGGAACAGACCCGACATGTGTACCGCAGCATACCTATACATTCCTGCGTGCCTGCATCGAAGCCGGAACCCATCCGGACCTGTTCATCTATCCGGAAGACGGACACAACATGATGGGAAGAGACCGGGTACACCTGCACGAGCACATCACCCGTTACTTTGAAGATTACCTGAAATAAACCAACTTAAACCTTTACAACGATATGAAGCTTTTATTATTAGGTTCAGGTGGACGCGAACATGCCCTGGCATGGAAAATCGCTCAAAGCCCCAAAATCGAAAAATTATACATTGCTCCGGGAAATGCCGGAACGCGTGAAGTAGGCGAAAACGTAGCTATCAAGGCAGACGATTTCGATACCATCAAACAATTGGTACTTGAAAAAGGTATCGACATAGTAGTAGTAGGACCGGAAGACCCGCTGGTAAAAGGTATCTACGATTACTTCCAGAACGACGAAGCACTGAAAACAATACCAGTTATCGGTCCGTCAAAAGCCGGTGCCGTACTGGAAGGAAGCAAGGAATTTGCCAAAGGTTTCATGCAACGTCACCACATCCCGACTGCCGGTTACAAGAGCATAACTGCCGCAAACCTGGAAGAAGGGCTGGCTTTCCTGGAAACTCTGGAAGCTCCATACGTACTGAAAGCCGACGGATTGTGTGCCGGAAAAGGCGTACTGATTCTGCCTACTCTGGAGGAAGCGAAGAAAGAACTGAAGGAAATGCTGGGCGGTATGTTCGGCAACGCCTCATCAACCGTAGTCATCGAAGAATTCCTGAGCGGAATCGAATGCTCGGTATTCGTGCTGACGGACGGAAAGAACTACAAGATTCTGCCGGAAGCCAAGGACTACAAACGTATCGGCGAAGGCGATAAAGGACTGAACACCGGCGGTATGGGTTCTGTATCTCCGGTTCCGTTTGCCGATGCAGCCTGGATGAAGAAGGTGGAAGACCGCATCATCCGTCCGACCGTAGAAGGACTGGCCGCCGAAGGTATCGACTACAAAGGTTTCATCTTCTTCGGCCTCATCAATGTGAAAGGTGAACCGATGGTCATCGAATACAACGTACGCATGGGCGACCCGGAAACAGAAAGTGTCATGCTGCGTATCAAGAGCGACCTGGTGGAACTGTTCGAAGGAGTAGCAGCCGGTAACCTGGCTGAGAAAACTCTGGAAATCGACCCACGTTCTGCAGTCTGCGTCATGCTGGTATCGGGCGGTTATCCGGAAGCCTACGAAAAAGGATTCCCGATGACAGGTATCGAAGAAGCAAAGGCTGGTGGCAGTATTGTTTTCCACGCAGGAACCGCCCTGAAGGACAATCAGGTAGTGACCAGCGGCGGACGCGTCATCGCTGTCAGCTCTTACGGAACCAACAAGGAAGAAGCCTTGGCTCTGTCATTCGAAAATGCCGGAAAGATTCACTTCGAAAAGAAGTATTTCCGTTCCGACATCGGATTCGATCTGTAATCAATCAAGAAAACTATGTCTGTAAAAAACAGATTCCAATATCAGGTAGCAACGGGTAGATTGACTCTTCCCGTTGCTATTCTTTTGTCATTGGTGTTCTGCGGAATCTCCTTCCAGGGCTGGGAGAGTCTGGGCGCATGGCTCATGTGTGCCTGCGTCACCTACCTGATTATCGAATTGAACACCACCTTTGCCCTGATACGGACACGTACTTCACTCCCCTCCGCGTTCTTTCTAGTCTGTTTTTCCGTCTGTCCGTTCCTACACACCTTCGGTGCCGGGACCTTTCTGCCGCTACTGTTCATCGGTATGCTTTTCTCCCTGTTCAGAAGCTTCGAATCGCCTTCCGCATCGACCACCATCTATCACGCATTCTGCTGTGTAGGAATCATCGGAATCATCGTTCCGCAGACACTTTACCTGACTCCCGTCCTGTATCTGCTGATGATTCAGCTCCGCTCCCTGAATCCACGCACCTTCTTTGCCGGTGTGCTGGGACTGCTGACTCCCTACTGGTTAGGAAGCTGCTACCTGCTCTACAAAGGGAACTGGCTGAAAACAGCCCGGGAATTCCGCCAACAGCTGATACCGGTTATACCCGATTATAACCTGCTCGGATGGGACCAATACCTGTCGTTGGGAATCCTACTGGCCATCACCCTTCTGTGTACGGCACAAAGCCTGACTCAAACCTATCAGGACAAGGTACAGACCCGTATTCTGCTACGGACACTCATGGCACTGGAAATCATCGTCATCGCTTTCATCCTGTTACTTCCTGCCTCTTTCAACGGGTTGTTCCCGATGCTGCTGATATGCGCCTCGATATTCTTCGGCCATTTTTTTGCGCTGGTATTCAACCGGTTCACACAAATCAGCCTGTGGGTTATCCTCGCCCTTCTAGGCATCATGACACTTTTCAACGTATGGACGCATTTTTACACTATCTGACGGAATGGGGATACATCGGTATGTTCATTTCCGCCTTCCTGGCAGGGACCATCCTGCCCTTCAGTTCGGAAGCTGTATTACTGGCCTGTATCGGTCTGGGACTCGACCCCGTATGGTCTACTATCTCCACCACCGCCGGAAACGCTTTGGGCGGACTGACCTGCTACTGGATAGGACACCTGGGCAAAATGGAATGGATAGAAAAATACCTGAAAGTGGACAAGAAACAGCTAGACAAAGCATCCCGCTTCATCCATGGGAAAGGTGCCTGGATGGCACTGTTTTCTTTTCTGCCCGTCATCGGCGACGCTATCCTCATCGTATTGGGACTGATGCGTGCCCACATAGGCATCGTCACTTTCTCCATGACCCTAGGGAAACTGATACGGTACGTACTGCTCGTGGCAGCCGCTTTGGGCATCTTCCGCCTTTTCTAAACTTTCCCTCTTAAAACAAAAACACCTATGATTCAAATTGAACAGACAGCCGATGGCAGCCAGACCCTTTTCGTGCCGGAACTGAACGAACATTATCATTCCGTAAAAGGGGCACTGACAGAATCGGAACATATCTTTATCCAGATGGGACTGAAACATTCTTCTGTAGAAGCCCCGCACGTACTGGAAATCGGCTTCGGTACAGGACTGAACGCTTTCCTCACGCTGCTGACAGCCGATACCGACCAACGGAACATCCATTATACAACGCTGGAACGTTATCCCGTTACGCCGGCATTGATTGAACAGCTGACATACCCGGAACTGATTTGTCCGGAAAGAAAGGATGATTTCCAGGCCCTGCATCAGGCTGCCTGGAATACCGACGTACAGCTAACCCCTTATTTCACCCTGCACAAGGTAGAAACAGACTTCACCTCGTATACCTTTCCCGCCACCTACGACGTCATCTACTTCGATGCCTTCGCACCGGAAAAGCAACCGGAAATGTGGACACAATCCTTGTTCGACACTTTGTGTCAACAACTGAATCCACAAGGCATCCTGACGACTTACTGTGCCAAAGGAACCGTAAGGCGCATGTTACAGGCTGCAGGATTCACGGTAGAACGTCTGCCGGGTCCTCCGGGAGGCAAACGGGAAATTCTACGGGCAACCAAACGCCTCTGAACCAATCTTACCCTTCTCCACAACAAAAAAAGAATCGCTGTAACTAATGCCTCAGTGGAAGCATTAATACAGCGATTCTAACCCCCTATATCAACAAGACTAACCTATAATCCGTTTTTATTTAAACAGTTTCGGAGCAAACTCTGTCAGATAAATACGCCAGTTCTTCCATATATGGCCACCGTCTGTTTCCATATAGGTATATTTATAGCCATTATCATCCAATATTTTCCGGAAATCTGCATTGTCCTTGTACAGGAAGTCTGTCTTACCGATACCAATCCAATACAGTTTCGGAGCATTCTTGAACTGTACAGCCAGTTTGCCTTCCAGATTTTCGTATACATCCGAAGTAACACCTTTGTTTACCTGCTTACTGGTAGCCGCGGAGAAAAGTCCTACATAACCGAACTTATCCGGATAATAAGCCGAGATATACAATGAATGGAATCCACCCATTGACAGACCGGCGATAGCCCGGTGATTCTTATCGGTATATACCCGATAATTCTTCTCGATGTACTTCATGACATCCGGAAACGCCTTTTCGATGGCTCCATCCATGGTTTTCGGGTTCATGAATGAAGGTTTCACCATGCTGTTCGGAGCTTCACCCGGAGCCGCTTCCTGGGCACCGTTTCCGTTCGGCATAACCACAATCATCGGTTCAGCCTTTCCCTGGGCAATCAGGTTATCCAGAATCTGTGCGGCACGTCCCAATTCTGTCCATGCGTTCTCATCGCCACCTGCTCCGTGCAACAGATAAAGAACCGGATATTTCTTCTTGCTGCTTTCATAACCAGCCGGTGTATACACTGTCATTCTCCGGGCTTCCATACCCAGTCCCGGACTACTGTACCATACCTTGGCAACTGTTCCATGAGGAACTTCCTGAACCATATAATTATCGGCCTGTCCGCCCCCAATCAGAAAGATATTGGTCATGGTAGCAATATCGCGGTTCTGATACACATTGTTCGGATCCGGCATCTTCAGGTCATTCACATATAGTGAATAGCTGTAAAGCTCGCTGGGCAATACTGTAGAAGTATATTCCCACACTCCATTCTTTCCTTCCTTAAAAGCAGCTCTACTGGGTACTTCCTGTGGGCCGAATGGGGTATCTATCTTCGTTGGAGGAAGAAAATCTCCTTCAATTTCCACTTTCGAAGCTTTTGGTGCATGTATACGGAAAGTAACAGTCTTATCTTCATTTATCTGAGGTGAAACCAGATTCGTACCTCCCCAAAGTGCCTGTTGGGCATAAGACCCTAAACTCAACAAAAAGGCACTAGCAAATAACGTCAACTTTTTCATAATGAGTTTTTTTTAAAATTACACATATCTTTTTCTTACCATCCTGGATTCTGTTCCATGTTCGTATTCAACATGATTTCTTTCTCAGGAATAGGCAAAAGTAAGTTTTTTTCTTTAAAACCGGCCTGGCTATTGGTAAATCCGTCAGCATTTACTGTAGGAACTCCGTTCTGCATCATGAGAGAAGGAACACTCTTCCCCTGATTAGCCAACACGTCAGTATCTCCCCAACGAACCAAATCCTGGAAGCGGACAGATTCCATACATAACTCCAATCTCTTTTCTACCTTGATATCATCAAGTGTCACATTGTTCTTGCCAGGCAGTTGAGCACGTGTTCTGATTTGATTTACGTAATCATCAGCCTTATCCTGCCCGCTGCCAGCCATCACATGAGCTTCGGCAGCCATCAACAGCACTTCCGCATAACGCATAAACTTCACATTGATATACTGATAGAACTGCAGGCCCGGATTATCAAACATACAGTCAACCTTCAATGCACGATATTTCCAGGAGAAATATCCGGCATTACCAGGCATATTCTGTCCGTCACGAACAGTAATTCCTAACGCTTTCAACTGGTCGTAAGTAATTACTGATTTATTCAAACGATATCCGTCCTCACCTTCTTCATCAACAAAAGCCTGATACAGTTCCTTTGTCGGATTACCGAATCCATAACAACCTTGTGAGAAAGCAGAAGCCTGTTCAGAGAAATCCATCATAGAAGAACGCCATCCCAACATACAGTACAGCTGAGTAAACTGATTCCACATCTGTTCAGCATCATTTCTCATCTGTCCTTCCAGAATAGATTCGCAGCAGTTGTTGGCTTCCACATGCTGCAGACCTTCCAGGTTAGGATACAAGGCATATTTACCGGATTCTATCACTTTATCCAGAATAGCCGCTGCCTCAGCATATTTTCCTTGGAACAGGTAAGCCTTTCCCAAATAGGACATGGCTGCTTCCTTTGTCACACGGATATTACCTGTATTGTCGTTTACATCTGATTTAGATGGAAGGTCACTGGCACCGTTTACATCACCGATAGCCGCATTCAAGTCACTTTCAACAAATGCCCACAAGGTTTCTTTCGGGGTATTTCCCATGTGGTATTCATCCGGAGTAAGCAGATGGTCTACCATCGGAACATTACCAAAAAGAGTAATCAAATCAATATAAGAAAAGGCGCGGAAGAATTTTGCCTCGGCAATTGCCCTACGTTTTGCTTCTGTATCGGGAGTTACCTTATCAATAATCAGATTCGCATTATACACCACCGTATACAAACCAGAATACAGACTGGAAATCATTCCATGATCCGAACCGAAAGTATACTCATTCAAACGTTCCATATCAGAGTTGTCACCTCGTGAACCACCTCCGGTATACATATCGTCTGACAAAAGGTTCTTGACAAAAAACCAATTGTAATGCTGGGAACGGAAAGCCACATATAAAGCCGACGCTGCAGATTCAACTTGATCATCCGTCTGATAATAGGTTTCCTGGCTACCTACATCTCCATGTTTTCCAATATTCAGGCGGTCTTCACATCCTGTAAGGCTGGCAAGACATAAAAGTCCGGCCATCATATATAATCTATTTTTCTTTTTCATAATAATTCTGATTTAAAATTCAACATTGAAGCCTAACATTACTTTCTTTGAAGTAGGATAAGTACCCATATCGATACCCATACCAGAAGTATCGCTGGCAGAAGCTTCCGGATCAAATCCATCATACTTAGTAAACGTGAAGAAATCTTCCAAAGAAACATACAGTCTCATGTTCTGGATGAAAGCTTTCTTTGTCCACGCTTTCGGCAATGTATAACCCAACTGAATCTGTTTGATCTTGAAATAAGAACCATCGAATACCATAGCATCAGATACCAGATATTTATCCATGGAAGTAGCATTTGCTCTCGGAACAGAAGCTTGTGTGTGTTCTGGAGTCCAACGGTCATCATAGAAGAACTTCTTCATCTTGTTGGCTGAAATATGGTCTGAACGGGTAGCACAATTGAAGATATCGTTTCCGTACGAACCACTGCCAAATACAGTCAGATCCAGACCTTTCCAGGCCGCTGTCAATGTAATACCGTAAGTGAAATCAGGAATAGCATCGCCTATATAAGTCTTATCGTTTTCATTTACAGTTCCATCACCGTCAATATCTTCGAATACAGGTTCTCCGGTTGCAGGATCTACACCTTCGTATTTATAACCACGGAAATAGTATACCGGATAACCTTCTTCAAAATAAGTAATTGTACTGGTATGGAAAGTTGTTCCTGCCAAACGGGTCAAAGAAGGATCCAAGTAAGTAACCTTATTCTTTAAGGTAGCCAGATTTCCCTTGATACTGTAATTGAAATCACCGATGTTGTCTCTCCATCCCAATTCAAATTCAAAACCTTTATTACTTACATTACCTGCATTAATCGGTGAAGTAGTACCACCGATAATCAAGGAAGGAGTAGTTCCTGTTACCAGCAAGTCTTTTGTTTTCTTGTTGAACCAGTCAACAGAGAAAGTCAGACGGTCATTGAAGAGACGGGCATCCAAACCGATATTCAACTGTTCAGAAGTTTCCCACTTCAAATCATCGTTACCCAAGCTATTCGGACGTACAGCAGTGATGTAGGTATTTCCCGGGACAAACGGATAATAACCGGAATTGTTCATGGTAGTACCGTATGCATAACCACCCAAGGCAGCCAAACTACCGTTCTGACCCCAGCTGGCACGCAATTTCAAGTTTGAAACGACATCCTTCAACGGTTCGAAGAAGTTTTCTTCAGAGATTGTCCAACCGGCAGATACTGCAGGGAAGTAACCCCAACGTCCGCTAGCAGGCAGATAAGCCAAATCGGCAGCATCAGCACGAAGAGAAGCCTGTAACATATACTTACCTGCAAAATCATATCCGATACGTCCGAAGTAAGAATACTTGGCTGTACGTGTCTTTTCACCGGTAATACTCTTGGAAGCAGAAGGGCTACCGTAGCTCAAATACCAGAAAGAAGGATCTCTACCCAGCAATGCATCTGCGCCGTTTGCACTGTAACCGGCAGTAATATAATCGTATGTAGACTCCTGATAAGACATACCGATCATGGCAGTAAGGGTATGTTCATTGAAAGTCTTGATATAGTTTGCAAAGTTTTCCCACTGCCAATAAATGGTAGTACTTGATGTACCGCTCTGTGAAATGAAATTATTGTTCTGTACGGAGTTACCATAAAACGGCAAATTTGTAGTAGAAGAACGGGTTCCGGAAAGACGATAACCGAAACGAGAAGTAATCACCAACCCGTCAAGCGGTTTCAATTCTCCGTATACAGATCCGTTGACATTGAATCCACTGTTTTTCGGAGCCGTATTGTCTCTCATAATCATCGGATGATAATTCTCTGATTCTACAAATTTAGAAACAGCATAATAGTTTCCGTTTTCATCAGTAAGCAGTGTCTGTCCGTTGTTCAGCGCGGCTATCATATTGTCCGGCAGGTTTCCCGGAGCGTAAGTATCCGGAGTCAATGGGTCAAGTTCCATCACAGCCTGGAAGAAACTGCCGTAAGCATTGTTCTGTGAAAGCTGACGGTAATTATACTTTTCAATCTGATTGGTAGTACCAACTTTCAACCAATCCTTAATCTGATAATCCGCATTGATAGAACCGGTCAGACGTTTATAGAAGTCGGCATCTCCTTTGACGATACCATCATTGTCCAAATAAGAAAGAGACAGGTAATAGTTACCTTTATCATTTCCGTTAGAGAATGAAAGATTATGTTTCTGGATGATACCTGTTCCGAATACAACATCCGCCCAGTTAGTATCTGTTACACCATCCCAGTCATTCGCAAATTTACTGGCATCGTATACATTACCTTCCATCATATAGTTCTTATATTCTTGCGCATTCAGCAGTTCCGGAATTTTTCCTACAGACTGAATGGTATACTGGAAATCATAATTGATTTTACCTTGTCCTTTAGTACCTTTCTTGGTAGAAATCAATACGACACCATTACCGGCCTCAGCACCATAGATGGCAGCAGATGCAGCATCCTTCAACACTTCAATAGAAGCGATATCATTCGGGTCAAGACCTGAAATATCGGACAGACGGACACCATCCACTACATACAACGGATTGGATGAAACGTTAGAAGAGAAACCACGTACACGTACTGTAGGAGAAGCACCCGGAGCTGCAGAAGAAGAAATGATCTGCACACCGGCTGTCTTACCCTGCAGAGCTGCCTGCGGGTTGGCAACCGAACGGTTTTCCAAATCCTCAGTCTTTACCTGAGAAATGGCTCCTGTTACTGAACTTTTCTTCTGTACACCATAACCTACTACCACTACTTCGCTCAAAGTCTTTGAATCTTCTTTCATGCTTACATTCACTGTTTCACCGGAAACAACGATTTCCTGAGTTACATAACCGATGTAAGAAAAGACCAAAGTCTTTCCACTAGCCACGTTCAGCGAATAGTTACCATCGAAATCGGTAATGGTTCCGTTAGTCGTTCCTTTTTCAAGCACACTGACTCCAATCATTGGTTCTTTTGTGCCAGCGTCAAGTACTTGTCCTCGTACTGCAATCTGTTGAGCGGATGCCGCATGTACCATGCATACAAACATCGCACATAGGATCAGTCTGATCCAATTCATTTTCTGTGTCATTTTCATATATCAGTAATTTAGAGTTAAAAGCCGCGTATCGGAAATTCTGCAACGAACTGCATCAGTTGCGTATCAGGATTAGATTTCAGTTCGCAGGTATTATTGAAAATCATCAAAGCACCATTCTCCTTGGTATAAGGTGTCCATTCCGGAAGTCCTGCTACATTCGGATTTCCAGTCTTGGCAAACTGTATCCAGGCACTACTCATCTTATCGGCCAATGCCTGCGCCTCTTTTCCACCACCGGTCATCGCCGCACTACGGGCGATATTGTCGAATACAAAAGGTATTTCCATACAGTGGGTAGAACGTAAGATGCCGTCCAAGGCCGGAGACTCCCATGCAAACTGATACATATATACCGGTGCTCCTTGAGCTGCCGATTTCCAATTCCCTTGTTCGATAGCATTCGGACGGAAAATCCGGTCTACATCCAACAGGTCTTTGGGTTGACAACCCGGATAAGTCTTTTTGAACAAATCAATAAACTCATCCGTACGTTTTCCAAATGTATCCTGCAGTATCTTCTTCACCTGTTCCATAGTAGCATTACGGAATGCCGGAACATACGTACTTGGACAGAATTCATGCAAGGTAGTACCAATCATCATCGGGATATCTTTCGACAATTCGATGGATGCTTCCGGTTGAGCCGGCAAGACAACTCCATCTACCGTCGGAGCCCATCCGAAAATAAATGTATGTACACCGTCCTTTTCGACTTCTTTTTTGACTTGGGCAACAGCCTTTTCACCAGCAGCCAACAGTTCTTTATAAGGGACTTCTTTTATCTGGTCGATATTATGTGATTTCAAGCCCAGAATCTCTACAGTAGCAGCACCGATGCGGCGTGAATAGCTGCTTTCCATGGTACGGAGCATGGAACCACTCTGTACAATAGCCTTCTGGAACAATCCTTTGGCAGCAGGAGTTGCCAACAGTGTAGAGACTTTTCCTCCTCCACCGGATTGACCGAAAATGGTTACATTATTCGGATCACCTCCGAAATTGGCGATATTTGCATGTACCCATTTCAATGCTGCTACCAGGTCCAATAGCCCGACATTTCCACTTTGGGCATATTTTTCTCCATAAGCAGACAAATCAAGAAAACCCAATACATTCAACCGGTGATTCAAGGTAACCACCACTACATCTCCCTTTCTGGCCAGGTTCGCTCCATCATAACCCGGCAATTCCTGTCCGGAACCGGCACTGTAACCACCGCCATGAAGCCATACCATTACCGGACGTTTCTGCTGCTTGTCCAGTCCTTTTGTCCAGATATTTACCCGCAAGCAGTCCTCTCCCGGATATCCGTCATCCCAATCGAAAGCAAAGGCTATCTCATCCGATCTCCAGCCTGCCCGCTCTGCCTGTGGACAAGTAGGTCCGTACGCTCTCGAACTTCTTACCCCTTCCCACTTTTCTACAGGAACCGGCGGCATGAAACGCTCGGCCGTAGCATAAGGTATACCTTTATATATATACACTCCATTATCTATATAGCCTGAAACCTTTCCTGCTTCTGTTTCTGCCACAGTACTTGCTTCAGACGAAATCAGCTCAGTCGGCGATGTATTCTCATACCTTCCAACCTTCTCCTGGCTGTTACTGCACGCATTGTTCATCAACAACACGGCAAACAGTCCCACTGTAACCAGATGTTTCTTCATATTCTTCACTCGTTTTAAGGTTATACTTTCTGAATACAATATTACAGAATTCATTTCCAGTGGATTTTCATGCGTGTACAATTGATTTTCGTACAAGTAAAAGAAGTTTTCTATTTGTTCAACGGCTTATTTCTGTGTTCATGGAACGGCTTTCAATTACTTTTTACCATCATTTTTATCTTACTTTCACAAAAGATATTACCTTTGCAAAACCAGAAAAGCACTTGAAACAAAAACCTAAACCGACAAAGTAAATGAAAACTTTAGTTAGCCTCTTAGCCCTTATTGTATGCTTATTTTTACCTGGTTGCCACTCCTCGCTTGAAACTGGGCCGAAGGATTCGGAAAACATGGTCCGAATGGATTATTCCATTTCCAACCTGAAAGTACAAAGCATAACCGAAGACCAGTTCGGCCATATCTGGATAGGTACCTTTAGAGGCCTGAACAAATATAACGGCTATCAATACCAACAGTTCTTCCACTCGGACAATCCAAGCTCTTTAAGCTATAATGGAGTAAATACTCTCTACCTGGACTCTAAAAAACGTCTGTGGGTAGGAACTCAAAGAGGTATCAACATCTATCAGGAAAACGATACCTTCAAACAGTTCATCTTAAATGGAGAAAACTGGAATATTCAACACATCCTGGAGAACAGTAAAGGAGAAATCTATCTGGATGCCATCAGTCACCTGTACAAATACAACGAAAAGACATCAAGTTTTGATGTCGTACTGACCCTCGACGACGACAAGCCATTTACCTCTGTACATTATTTCCTAGACCGGAAAGACAGGATATGGAGTGTAGAAGGAAATGAAATATTATGTTACTCCCCAGACAACTACCAAATCATCAAACGAGTCCAGCTACCGTTTATCGCCATATACAACTTTCTGAGCAATAACGGAAATCTGTGGATTTCTTCGGAACAAGGACTTTGTATCTTCGATACCAAGGCAGAAGATTTCATCCCTGTCCCCACTCCTATGACTACCCATCCGCTTTTCAAAGGAACGATTGTTTCTTTCATTCATTTTCACACCGAATCGGAAATGTATCTGGTTACCTCCAAAGGGCTGTTCCTTTACAAGTCCAATGAACAGAAAATGATTCACCAGTCCGAGAGTTCGTTCCCGTATCAGGTTTCCGACTACCATGCAACCACCTTATTCACCGATTCCCAAAAGAATCTGTGGCTTGGCACTTACAACCAAGGAGCCATCCTCCTCTCCAATAATAAAGACTATTTCAACTACAACAATGTAGTCGACAAATTCTTCCAGAAAAAATATATTTCCGGAGTCACATCCGACCAGGAAGGAAGAATGGTTGCTTTCGACCTGTTCTCACACCTGTACCTGTATCAACCTTCGAAAGACAACATTGAACTTCTAGCAGTTCCATTTCCCCTGGACAACACCTATTTATCTTCCCGGGGAATCCAGTTTATCGAGTTCGACAAAAAAGGATACTTGTGGATTCTATGCAATGAAAAGGATATATATTGCTGTACCCTTCAAAACAATACTTTACAGATCCGACAGAAATTCCATCTTCCGAATCTTTGTACAGCCATACGAAGCGATTCGAACGGTACTGTCTTCGTATCCTCCCGGGAAGAATTCATATACAAACTGTCGGCAGGAAAAAATACCTTCGAAGAAATTCAATACCTTGACCGCCAAGGTTCGAAAACATACATCTATTCACAGGACATCCTGCCTGTCAAAGAAGGAAAAGTCATCATAGCCCCATTCAATATGGACCTTTACCTGTACGACAATGTATCGGGCGAAATCACTACGCTCCCATTCAAAGAAAAGGTTCATGACAAACTGGCCATCATAAAATGCATGTTCCAGGACTCAGAAGGAAAAGTCTGGATAGGTACACGTTCAGATGGAGTATATTACTTCTCTCCCGACCTGAAAACACTGACAAAGATAAAAGGAGTATCCAGTGAAGACATCTGCAGTTTCGAGGAAGACCAGCAGGGAAATATCTGGATAAGTACCTTATATGGATTGTTTAAATACGACCAGACCGATGCACACATCACCGGTTACTATGCATCCGACGGTATCGGAGGAAACCAGTTTGCCCAATACAGTTCATGCAGACTGGCAGATGGTACCCTCGTTTTCGGAGGAGCCCATGGACTCACCTACTTTAACCCCATCGATGTAGGACGGAAACAGCAGGTTCCCGTTCTGTTCGAACAGCTGAAAGTATACAACGAATGGATACATCCTACCCAAGAAGGAATCATCGACAAATCATTGAACTTCAATCCCAATATCCGGCTAAACTACAATGAAAACAGTTTCAGTATCTCGTACGCCGCACTGACCTTCACCAATGCACAAAAGATACATTATCAATATAAACTGGAAGGACACGACAAGCTTTGGATAGATGCTTCGAACAACCGAGAAGCCATCTATTCCAATCTGCCCGCCGGAAGCTATACCTTTAAAGTACGTATCTTCAGCAATGACAAAAGCATCATAGAGGCTGAAAACAGCATCTGTATATCCATCCTACCCGCTCCGTGGCAAAGCTGGTGGGCCTATCTCATCTATTCGATATTCCTTCTAGGACTGATTCTACTGATTATCTATATCATCCATAGAATCCGTAAGGAGCACCTGAAGGCACAATGGGCAGAAATGGAACGGGAACAGGAAGTACGCACCAATCAGATGCACCTGAGCTTCTTTACAAACATATCACACGAGTTCCGTACCCCACTTACCATGATAGCCGGTCCTATCGCTACCCTCTGCCGTCAAAACAATTTCAACCGAGAAGAAACCAAACTGCTGAAACTGGTACAGCGGAGTGTAAACCGGATGCTAAGACTGATTAACCAAATCATGGATTTGGGTAAACTGGAAGGAGACGCACTGCGGCTATACGTTACAAAAACAGACCTTACACAAGAAGTGCGTAATTACCTGGAAACAGTAAAAATCAATGCCGATGAAAAAAAGATTACACTTGCCTACGACAACATGCCTGCCAATTTATCTGCATGGATAGATACAGACAAACTGGAAAAAATTCTGGCCAATCTTTTATCGAATGCCTTGAAGTTCACTCCGTCAGGAGGACAGATAACCGTTTCTGTAGAAAAAATAAACCATGAACAGGCTTCGGCTTTATTCACCCTGAACGAAAATGACAGATTCAATCAGTACGTACTGCTTGAAGTGGCAGATACTGGCTGTGGAATTCCGGAAGAAAAGATGGAAAGTATCTTCCTGAAATACTATCAGATAAACAGTGACAAACAAGCTGTCTACAATTGCGGTACAGGTATCGGACTGTATTTTGTACGCCGGCTCGTATGGTTGCACCATGGCTACATCAAAGTAAAGAATGCCGTTCCTCATGGAGCGGTCTTCACTGTCCTGCTTCCTGTAGACGATGAAGCCTATCCGGAAAACGAACGGCAATCTACAGCACAAGTTCCTGTCTTCGAATCCATAGCCATGACAGATGAAACAGAAAAACCGGAGAACGAAACAGATACAGATACAGAAAAACCCGTATTACTGATAGTGGAAGATGACAACGAACTCTCCGCTTATCTGAAACTGCTGTTCAGCCGAAGTTATCACATTGTTCACCGATACGATGCCGACAGTGCTTTTTCCGAACTGGAGAACATCAAGCCGGACCTGATTCTGAGCGATGTAGTCATGCCGGGAAAACTGGATGGCGTAGCTTTCTGCAAGAAAATCAAGTCGGGAAATCATTTCTGCCACATTCCGGTAATTCTTCTGACTGCCAAAACAAGGATGGAAGAACAGATAGAAGGTCTGAAAGCCCAAGCAAACGCATACGTCACCAAGCCCTTTGACCCGGAATATCTGAAAGCACTGCTGGTTTCACAACTCAACAACAGAGACATGGCTCGCAACATTCTGGGCAACAGTACAGATACTACACAACTGGAAGAAGGTTCCATCAATCCGCAAGACAAAAAATTCATGGATGAACTGTATGCCTTGATGGAAAAGGAATTGTCGAATCCGGAACTGAATATCATCAAGATTACAGAAGTCATGAAGATAAGCCGTACCAAATTCTACTACAAACTGAAAGCATTGACGGGTGAAAATCCAAGTATATTCTTCCGGAACTATAAACTGAACCGTGCCGCCGAACTGATGGCAACCGGCAAATATACAATCTCGGAAATAGCTGATATGACCGGATTCAGTACCCTTTCATTTTTCTCAGCCAGTTTCAAGAAGAAATTCGGAGTACCGCCCAGTGAATATAAACATTAAGAAAAAAAGACTACCGTATCTGGTAGGGAAAACTAAACGCATACATCAAAACATGAGTTTGTTTTGATATAAAACGTGAGTTCGTTTTCCACACACGGAAAGAAATGTGTATCTTTGCCTCTCCATCAAACAAACATTGCATTTATGAAAAGATACATATACCTGATCATTATTTTACTTACAATAGGCGTTTCTGCTTGTACCTCCCCCAAGCAGACCGACGACAAGCCGACCCTTACCGTGTCCATCGAACCGTTGCGCTATTTTACCGAAGCAATCGCGGGCGACCGCTTCAAGGTGGTCAGCATGGTACCCGAAGGGAATAGTCCGGAAACTTACGACCCTACCCCCCAACAACTTGTCGACCAGGCCAAAAGCGAAGCTTATCTGCGTATCGGCTATATCGGTTTCGAACAGACCTGGCTGAAGAAATTGCAGGACAACGCGCCGGGACAACCTTTCTACGACCTCTCAAAAGGGATTTCCCTCATGGCCGGAAATTGTTCACACGAAGAAGACAATGCCCACAATCATGCGCACGAAGGGGTAGAACCACACATCTGGAATTCGGTGAAAAACGCCAGAATCATCGCCAACAACATTTTTCAGGCCCTGTCTGAAATAGATAATGAGCAGACTCCATACTATCAGCACCGGTTGGACAGCCTGCTTCAGGTGATTGACAATACCGGAAGAGAAATAGACACCCTCATGGAAAATGCCGACCGTACTTTCCTGATTTATCATCCGGCACTGACTTATTTCGCCCGCGACTACGGACTGAACCAGATCAGCATCGAAGCCGATGGCAAGGAACCCTCTCCTGCCCACCTGAAGGAACTGATTCAGCTCTGCCGGGAAGAACAGCCCAAAATCATTTTCGTCCAAAAGGAATTCGATACGCGGAACGCGGAAATCATCGCCCAGGAACTGCAGGTGAATGTCATCCCCATCAATCCGCTCAGCTACCACTGGAACGAGGAGATGATCAATATCGCCAAAGCATTGAGTAACCCTTAACCCCCGACTTATGACACACGAACCGCTGATACAACTGACCGACATTTCGGCCGCCTACGACCGGAAACAGGTACTGACAGATGTAAACCTGACCGTGTACGAAAAAGATTTTCTGGGAGTCATCGGGCCGAACGGAGGGGGAAAGACTACCCTCATGAAAGTTATCCTCGGCCTGTTGAAACCTGTCCACGGAACCATCCGTTTCTTCCGTCACGGAAAAGAAGTGCCGGAAGTGAGCATAGGCTATCTGCCTCAATACAATCACATCGACAAGAAATTCCCCATCTCGGTATACGAAGTGGTACTCTCCGGACTGAACAAACAGAAATCACTGTTCAGCCGGTTCACCGCCGAACAGCACCGGCAGGTAGAAAGAACCATCGCCCGTATGGGACTGGAAGGGCTGGAACAACGGGCCATCGGTCAGTTGAGCGGCGGACAGCTCCAGCGGGCTCTGCTGGGACGGGCCATCGTATCGTGCCCGCAACTGATTATCCTGGATGAACCCAACACATACATCGACAAACGGTTCGAAGCCAAGCTCTATTCCCTGCTGGAAGACATCAACCGTGAATGCGCCATCGTGCTGGTCAGCCACGACATCGGCATCGTACTCCAGAATGTAAAGACCATCGCCTGCGTAAACGGCACCCTGGACTATCATCCGGACACTGAAATCCCCGCCGAATGGCTGGAAGAACATTTCGGCTGTCCCATTGAGCTGTTAGGACACGGCAACCTGCCGCACCGGGTACTGAAATGCCATAACCATTCCGGAGAACACTAGTCTTATCATAGGTCCTTGGCAATCAATGGCAAGTAAATAATAAATTCAGTAAACTTTCCTTCTATGCTGTTGACGAAGATTTTTGCTTGTTGTGTAATTGCAGGTGAGTTTATTGCTGAAATAACCCAATAATATATGTTACACTTTATAAAACTGCTAAAGAAGGTTATTCAGGAAAATGAATTCCTGAGATATATCGTGCTTTTAGGTGTGATAGCTCTTTCTATCATCATCATTTATCATGGTGGTAAAGAAATAGGAAAGATTATAGCAATGCTTATTAAGTGATTGTCTTGTTGAACGAATGGTGTACTTACACGCCATTGACTTACCTTTGCATCAGTAAAATAAACGTAAAAACTGAAACGTGTATGGAATATACCCCATACAAAGCCACTCTATACAATGTAATGGTATGGTTTCTATATGAAATAATCCCTTTCGGCATTTTTGATTATTATGATTTGTTAGCTACCTTAGCCAGTGGAGCTCTGACTTATCTGGCATTTTATATCTTCAAACCTTCAGGTAAGCATTGAAAGCTGAACCGTTAAAGAAAATACCGAAACCGGACATGCCTTTTAACTTGCGTTGACAAGAATATTCGTTCTTTGGTATTCTGATTGACAAATGTTTACTATCTTTGCCGCGATTAACGTTAACGAGAAAAAATAGTTCATGAAACAGTACAACACGATCAACAACCTGGTAGGTTGGTTGACTTTCGTCGTTGCAGCCTTTACGTACTGCATGACCATCGAACCGACCGCCAGCTTCTGGGATTGCCCTGAATTCATTACCACCGGTTATAAACTGGAAGTCGGCCACCCGCCCGGCGCACCTTTCTTTATGCTTACCGCCAACTTGTTCAGTCAGTTTGCCAGCGACCCGTCGCAGGTAGCCCGCATGGTCAATATCATGAGTGCCCTGATGAGTGCCGCCTGTATCCTGTTCCTGTTCTGGAGCATTACCCACCTGGCTAAAAAACTGATTTGTCCGGACAACAACCAGATGACTACCGGTAAACTGATTACCATCATGGGCTCCGGAGTAGTTGGAGCGTTGGCTTATACGTGGAGTGATACATTCTGGTTCAGTGCCGTAGAAGGCGAAGTCTACGCCTACTCCAGCCTGTTTACAGCCCTGGTATTCTGGCTCATCCTGAAATGGGAGAACCGGGCGAACGAACCTCACAGCGACCGCTGGCTCATCCTGATAGCTTACCTGACCGGTCTGTCTATCGGTGTCCATCTGCTGAACCTGTTGTGTATCTCGGCCATCGTGTTGGTATACTATTACAAGAAGAATCCGAATGCTAACCTGAAAGGCAGTCTGATAGCCCTGGCCGGTTCCATGGTGCTGATTGCTGTCGTACTGTACGGTATCGTTCCAGGTATCGTAAAAGTAGGAGGTTGGTTTGAACTTCTGTTTGTCAACGATTTAGGATTTTCATTCAACAGCGGTCTGATAGTCTACATCATTCTGCTGACTGCCTGCATCATCTGGAGTGTATACGAAAGCTATACGGTGAGGAGCAGCAAACGCATGAACATTTCCTTCCTGGCCAGTGTAGCCATGCTGGGTATTCCGTTTTACGGTCACGGATGGAGCAGTGTCTTCATCGGTATCATCGTACTGGGTATCCTGGCTTTCTACCTGTTTGCCAATATTCCGCAGAAATACCGCGTCAGCGCACGCACGCTGAACACCAGCCTGCTGGCCATGATGATGATGCTGGTGGGTTATTCATCGTATGCGGTCATCGTTATCCGTTCTTCGGCCAATCCGCCGATGGACCAGAACTCTCCGGAAGATATTTTCACTTTGGGAGAATACCTGGGACGTGAACAGTACGGTACCCGTCCGCTTTTCTACGGACAGGCTTACTCTTCCAGACCGGCACTGAAGCAGGTAGACGGAGGATGTATGTACGATGTGGTGGAAGGCGCTCCTGTCTACCAGCGGAAGGAAAAGGAAACTCCCGATGAAAAGGACAGCTACGAAATCGTACGTCACAAAACGGAATATAAATATGCCCAGAACATGCTCTTCCCGCGTATGTACAGCGATGCACATGCACAGGCCTACGAAGACTGGCTGGGAGGCATCGAAGGCCGCCAGGTTCCGTACGACCAGTGCGGTGAAATGATTATGGTGAAAATGCCTACCCAATGGGAAAACATCAAGTTCTTCTTCATCTACCAGTTGAACTACATGTACTGGCGTTATTTCATGTGGAACTTTGCCGGCCGTCAGAACGACATCCAGGGACAAGGCGAGATAGAACACGGTAACTGGATTACAGGTATCCCGTTCATCGACAACAAACTGGTAGGCGACCAAAGCCTGCTTCCGAGTGAACTGAAGAACAACAAGGGACACAACGTATTCTACTGTCTGCCATTGATATTGGGACTCATCGGACTCTTCTGGCAGGCTTACCGGGGAGAAAAAGGTATCCAGCAGTTCTGGGTGGTCTTCTTCCTCTTCTTCATGACCGGTCTGGCCATCGTATTGTACCTGAACCAGACACCGCTGCAACCGCGTGAACGTGATTACGCGTACGCCGGTTCATTCTATGCCTTTGCCATCTGGATTGGTCTGGGAGTAGCTGCCATCAGCGAATATCTCGGCAAGAAGATGGGTGAAAAACCTGCCGCCATCCTGGCCAGTGTAGTCTGTCTGCTGGTTCCTATCCAGATGGTGAGCCAGACTTGGGACGACCACGACCGCAGCGGACGATATACCTGCCGCGACTTCGGACAGAATTACCTGAATTCTGTACAGGACAAGGGCAACCCGATTATCTTCACCAACGGTGACAACGATACCTTCCCTCTGTGGTATAATCAGGATACTGAAGGAGTACGTACCGATGTACGTGTATGTAACCTGAGCTATCTGCAGACCGACTGGTACATCGACCAGATGAGACGTCCGGCCTACGATTCCCCGTCTGTTCCTATCAACTGGGACCGTATCGACTATGTATCGGGTCATAACGAAGCAGTTTATGTCCGTCCGGAAGCCATGGAAACGGTACTGAACTTCTACAAACAGAATCCGGAAGAAGCCAAGAAGGAATTCGGCGACAATCCGTATGAACTGAAGAATATCCTGGCTCACTGGGTACGTGCACCGAAAGACGCAGGTCTGCAGATGATTCCGACCGACAGTATCGTCATCAAACTGGACAAGGAAGCCATCAAACGCTCAGGCATGCTGACACCGGACTCCATTCCGGAATACATGCACATCTCACTGAAGGGAAAATCGGTGCTGTATAAGAGTGAACTGATGATGCTGGAAATGCTGGCCAATACCAATTGGGAACGACCGATGTACATGGCCATCACTGTAGGTTCAGACAACCATCTGAATCTGACCGACAACTTCCTGCAGGAAGGTCTGGCTTACCGCATCACACCGTTCAACAATACAGAACTTGGCAGACGTATTGATACCGATAAGATGTATGACAACCTGATGCACAAGTTCAAGTTCGGTGGTATCGACAATCCGGACATCTACCTGGATGAAACCGTACTGCGCATGTGTGACACACACCGCCGCATGTTCGTCCAACTGGCCACCCAGCTCATCAAGGAAGGAAAGAAGGACAAGGCATTGGAAGCACTCGACTACTGTGAGAAGGTAATCCCAAGCACTACGGTACCGCACGATTACATCATGAGCAGCTCGAAGGAAATGGCGGAAGACTACATGCAATTAGGTCAATATAAAAAGGCGGAAAATATTCTGAACGCATTGGCAAACAATGCCGTAGAATACATAACCTGGTACTTGAGCCTGAATGAATTGCAATTCGCCAACTCGTACGAGAACTGTATGCGCTACTTATACATCCTGGACGATGTATGCAAGACACTGTCTCAGATGAAGGGTGAAAATGGAAAAGTAATAGACTCGGCTACTCACTATACAGATAAGTTCAACCAGTTGTATAAACTGCTGGAACAACGTGCTGGTGTAGCGTCAGCCCAATAAAGAAAGTCATGTTTATAGAACAACCCCCGCAACTGATACGCCTTCTTTATCCGGACGCCCTCTGGCGGATGGATAAGAAGGTGAAAGCGGTCTACCTGACTTTCGATGACGGACCGATTCCAGAAGTGACACCGTGGGTGCTTGATTTATTGGACAAATACCAGATTAAGGCTACTTTCTTTATGGTAGGCGACAATGTCCGGAAACATCCCAAAGAATATCAGATGGTGGTAGAACGTGGACACCGTATCGGTAATCATACATTCAACCACATCCGGGGATTCGAATACCTGAGCAAGAATTATCTGGCCAATGCAGATAAAGCCAATGAATATCTGCATACCGACTTGTTCCGTCCTCCTCACGGACACATGCGCTGGCCTCAGTATTGGGTAATGAAACACAAATACCGCATCGTGATGTGGGACCTGGTAACCCGCGACTACAGCAAACGGCTGAACGGTCCGCAAGTATTCCAGAAAGTCAAGCAATACGTCCGGAACGGTTCCATCATCACCTTCCACGATTCCTTGAAATCGGAACAGAACATGAAATACGCGCTTCCACGCTCCATCGAATGGCTGTTGGCACAAGGATATGAATTCAAGGTATTCGATTGAATACAGCCCAACTAAAAGCGTCACAGAAGACTGTTACAAGAATCTTCTGTGACGCTTTTTATTTTATTGAATAATCCAGGCTTCAGTTTGCCAGAATCTCACACAATTCATCCTGAAAGAGCCGGGCCTGCCTGCCCTTCAATACATTCTGATTGATAATGACGAAAGAAAGCCAATGGCCGTTGCCGGCTTTCACATAACCGGCCAAGGAAGAAATTCCGGTTACTGTACCTGTCTTGGCCCGTACATTCCGGTAAGTCTTTCCCTTCTTCATCCGGTTGGCTAAGGTCCCGTCTATCCCGGCTATCGGCAGACAGTCATAGAAAGGTTGGAAAATAACCGGATGACGATAGGCATAATTCAGGTAACTTAACAACAGATGGGGAGAGATATAATTATACAAGGAAACTCCACTTCCGTCGGCAATGCTGTAACGGTCAGGGTCCATCCCCACCAGTTCCTTCATGTATTTACGGATAGCCACCTGCCCGTCCAAATTACCTAAAGAACCACCTTTATCGGTTCCGTGCTTCCCTACGTGATAAAATAAGGCTTCAGCAGCCAGATTATCACTTTTCTTGAGTGTCACTTTCAATACATCAGTCAAAGGATGCGTACAGCGCACCAGTTCCTTGGCTCCTATCGGACATTCGCCATAGCCTACACTATCCACCTGTATTCCTCGATTGGCCAACTGATAACGGAACGTTTCCAGAAAGAAAGCCTTAGAATCGTATAGATTCAATGTCTTGGTCCGTTTGGCAGAGATGCAACCGGCCACCTGAATACGGTTTCCCTGCTCCAGCCAATCGCGCGTAATGACCAGTTTGCCTGCAGAAGGAGTACGACTCACCGAACGGTTTTCTACCTGATAATAATCGGAAGAAGGAGATACTTCTACAGTACCTTGAAGCCCCTTGGCCGCAGGTTGTACAGTCACCTCCACACATCCCCGGTTCAGCATCAACGGAGACAGATAAGGCTGGAATGAATAAGGCGTGTCGTCCCACGACCATCCCGGTCCCCAATACACCGAATCCATCAGCGAAACATCCCCTATCAGTTTTCCTTCTATCCGGCGGATGCCCTTCCCTGCCAACGTATCGGAAAACCGTTCCAGATCCTTTTCCATAAATACCGGGTCGAAAGCACCGATGACGTACACATCACCTTTCAGAATACTGTCTTTTACTTCTCCTGTATAAGCTACCTGTGTCACGAAAGGATAATCGGTTCCTAACGTAGCCAATGCCGTAACGGCTGTAATGACCTTCTCTGTGGAAGCCGGCCGATACAGCTTATCGGCCTGATGGGCAAATACCAGACTGTCGGAAGTCAAATCATAGACCATGACTCCTACTTCAGAAGTCTCCAGCAAAGGCGATTCATCCAGAAACTGTCCTAACCGTCCTGCCCAATTCTGAGCCATACCGGTCATTACGGACAGCCAACAGACGAATATGGTTCCTATCTCGCGTATTTTCATTGATTACTCCAATTCTTTAAAGATTTCTCCAACCGTAGGATGTGGAAATACATACTGTTTCCATTCGGTATATTTCCGGTGGTCTTCCACCATCATTCCAGCCAGAACAATCAACTCGGATGCCGGATTTCCTAACAGGTGTACACCCAACAGACGGCCTTCATCGTCCACCAAGGCCTTACACACACCGTTAGCTCCTTCATTTTCAGCCACAAAACGCCCGGAATAGGTCATCGGCAAACGGATAATCCGGTAGGAAAAACCGGTTATCTGCAGAAATTCCTCGCTGGCTCCTACCGAAGCGATTTCCGGATTTGTATAGACTACGCTCGGGATAGCACGGTAACTCATGGTATCAGTCTCTCCCAACAGGTGATGAACCGCTACCTCTGCCTCGCGGACAGCCGTATGGGCCAGCATGGATTTCCCGTTCAAATCACCGCATACATAAACTCCCGGTACAGAAGTTTCCATGTGTTCGTCCACTTTGACCTGGTTACGGGCCGTCAGCTCCAGATTCAGATTCTCCAGACCAAATCCGTTCATGACAGGCCTTCTGCCTACACTCATCAGGAGTTTCTCAGCTTCTACTGTTATCGGACCATCCGTATGTTCAATCTTCACCTGTACTTTTCCATCCGCTTCGCTTACTCCGATAACTTTAGCACTCAGCAGAAATTTTACCCCACGCTTGGTATATTCCGTCCGCAAAAGAGCTGCCAGTTCATGGTCAATACCACCCAGAATCTCTCCCAGCATTTCAACGACTGTTACCTGAACTCCCAGACTGCTGAAGAAAGAAGCGAATTCCATGCCGATGACTCCCCCACCTACAATGACAAGCGATGCCGGAAGCTCCTTTGCCTCCAGCGCATTCCGGTGTGTCCAATAGTTCACTTCCTCCATACCAGGTATCTGAGGAACAAACGTTTCACTTCCTGTACAGATCATCAGCTTCTCACACTGATAAGATTCTTCTCCACACTGAATGGTATGACGGTCTACAATACGAGCTTCTCCTGTTACCAGATTTACGTGAGCGGCCGTCAGACGGGCCTTGATACCCAATACCAGTTTCCGGACAACCTTGTTCTTTCGGGATATCACCTTCGGCAAATCTACCGAAGCGTCCGATACCTGTACTGCATATTTAGAAGCATGCTTGGCAGAATCATAGACTTTAGCCGAATATAGCAATGTTTTGGTAGGAATACAGCCTTCGTTCAGGCAGACACCTCCTAAACTGTTCTTTTCGAACAATACGACACTCAATCCCGCTTTTCCAGCCAGCTCGGCAGCTGTATACCCGGCAGGACCTCCACCTATAATAGCAAGTTGATAGTTCATGGATTCAGATTTTATGGTTAAGGGATGTTCCGAAGAAAAATTGTTTCTAATTTTCGTCTACAAAGATAGCACGCGGATTCAATTCCTTGGCATAACGCAAAAAGCCTTCTTCATCGGCCAAATCAAAGCTGATAAATCCTTTGGTATAATAAACCACGATACGACCTCTAAAAAAAGCTTTCTTACGCCGTGCTACCCGAATGACTCCGTAAGCCTTTACACTGCCACTGAAACCTCTTTTCAACCAGATATCTCCATTCTCCTGCACCTGTACCTTGGCAAGAAGTTCATCTATCAACAATAGAATCGGAAAGATAATCGGAATAAGGCCATAATAACTATCTGTACTCCAAGCCACTAAAATGAAAGCAAAAATCACGATTATAACTCCTATCCACACTCTGGGAGGAGTTCGTTTAATTTTAAAGTTTCGTACCATAAATATTGAAATAAGTTAAATATCTACTTGAATCTGACTATTGCGCTTCAACAGCCAATGAATGAAATCATCCGGGTTCTGCGGTGCAATCAACACCGAAGCGGTACCATTTCCCGATTTCTTCTCACAAATAATCTCTAACCGGTCAAACGAAAGAGCAGGTGCCCAGAATACCAGTGAACGGACTTTCCGGATGCGGACAATACGCTCCAGTTCAATGGTGGAATTCCTTACAAAACGCCCGGTTTCAATCCGAAGCTGATTGTCAGCAGAAATAATATAGCGTGTATGAATAAGCATTTCTATTTCAAAAACGACACAGACAGCCAATATCAACATCAACAGTGTGTGATGTTCCCAAAAGAAATAAAACAAGAAGCCGGAAGTAACAGCTATCAACAGCCAATACCACCAACCGATACGAGGATGAAAAATTCTATCCATAGATTACAAGACTTTATTTTCCGTGAAGTTATATAAAATCTGAAGAAATCAAGCAAGGAATGCCCATTTTTTTATAAAATGTGCAATTTCTGCACGCTTATCTGTGTAAAAAAAAGTTGTATGAATAAATATCGGATAATTTTTTTGTAGTTTTGTGATATATATACACACACTATGATAAGGAAATTCGATTTTCTCGTTATCGGTTCAGGAATTGCCGGAATGAGCTTTGCGCTGAAAGTAGCGCATAAAGGTTCGGTTGCACTGATCTGCAAAGCCGGACTGGAAGAAGCAAATACCTACTATGCACAAGGAGGTATCGCCTCTGTGACGAATCTGAAAGTAGACGACTTCGAAAAACATATCCACGATACCATGGTAGCCGGTGACTGGATAAGTGATCCAGCTGCCGTAGAAAAAGTAGTGAAGAACGCTCCTGCACAGATTGAAGAATTAATCAAATGGGGAGTAGACTTCGACAAGAAGGAAAACGGAGAATTTGATTTGCATCGGGAAGGTGGACATTCTGAGTTCCGCATCCTCCACCACAAGGACAATACCGGCGCAGAAATTCAAACCAGTCTGATTGAAACAGTCAAGAAACACCCCAACATTACTGTATTCAGCAATTTCTATGCGGTAGAAATCATTACTCAGCATCATTTGGGAATTATCGTTACCCGCCATACTCCGGGTATCAAATGTTTCGGAGCTTACGTATTAAATGAAGCGACCGGCGAAGTAGATACCTTCCTCTCTAAGGTGACAGTCATGGCTACAGGAGGTTGTGAAGCTGTATACAATCACACCACAAACCCGTTGGTAGCTACAGGCGACGGTATCGCCATGGTGTACCGTGCAAAAGGAGTAGTAAAAGATATGGAATTTATCCAGTTCCATCCCACAGCCCTGTATCATCCGGGAGATCGTCCCAGCTTCCTGATAACAGAAGCTATGCGTGGATACGGTGCCGTACTCAAGAATCTGGCCGGAGAAGAATTCATGCAGAAATATGACCCACGGCTGTCTCTTGCCCCAAGAGATATCGTAGCCAGAGCCATCGACAGTGAAATGAAACTACGTGGAGAAGATCATGTATACCTGGATGTAACACACAAAGACCCGGAAGAAACCAAGAAACATTTCCCCAATATCTACAAGAAATGCCTGAGCCTTGGAATTGATATTACCAAAGACTATATTCCTGTAGCACCGGCAGCACACTATCTGTGCGGAGGTATCAAAGTAGATTTGGACGGACAATCCAGCATCAAACGCTTATACGCCATCGGTGAATGTTCTTGCACCGGTCTGCATGGAGGAAACCGTCTGGCTTCAAATTCATTGATAGAAGCTGTTGTCTATGCAGATGCAGCCGCAAAACATGCTATCAGTGTCCTAGACCGCTACGATTTCAACGAAGATATTCCGGAATGGGATGCAGAAGGAACCATATCCAACGAAGAGCGTATTCTGATTACTCAAAGCATGAAGGAAGTCAATCAGATTATGGAAGCCTATGTAGGCATCGTACGAAGCAATCTCCGCCTCGTTCGTGCATGGAACAGACTGGATATACTCTATGAAGAAACAGAGCGCTTATTCAAGCGCGTAAAGGCTTCTCGTGAGATTTGTGAGTTGCGCAACATGATTAATGTAGGGTATCTGATTACCAGACAAGCGATGGAACGCAAAGAAAGCCGTGGTTTGCACTACACCATCGATTATCCGCATCATACAAACCAAGAATAACAACAGCTTCGTCTTTTGACTAAAAGTTTCATCATGCCTTCCAGAAAATGTTATCAAATATTCTAGAAGGCATTTTTTATAATCTTTCATGTATGTAGATATTCCTCTACTCAAAGTATAAAAATATAGGGTAGAATCAATGAAACGAAGATAGACAAGCACAGCATCTCTTACAGAAGTGTTTCCGGAAACAGACTTCACGCCTTCACAAGCCAGGCAGCAGCCTGGTATACAGGGCGTTTCCGGTGAAAGGGGATGTTTCACCGTGAAGGATATGTCCCGCGAG